>OIZA01000131.1_pt1 | contig 44512 bp, 39 predicted proteins | sample 1588381 | NCBI WGS metagenome assembly OIZA01 (sample SAMN03283277) | human gut metagenome | biome: human-associated habitat; material: feces | host: Homo sapiens | place: Peru | collected 2012 | reverse complement strand
CAAAAGGAAAGCTGCATCGCAGCGATTTTGCGAATGGGGTGCTGAATAGTTACATGATTTGTATGATTGGCAGAGAAGGATACAGGATGCTTTGCCGGTTTCAGCATATAATGGTTTTGTGCTAAAAGTGACAGGGAATACACGAAGGGCATGAGAGTGTGCCGTTATCTGGATGGAATCGTAAGATCTGGGATGCCTGATTTCCACGGGAGTTTTCGAGAAGAGAGCCGAAGGAGCAGGCGGGGAATCGCAGGTCTTTGTTTGCAGAGCATACCAGTCCGTTCTAACGCCGGAATACATACACGAAGCAAGATGTATAGACGTATAGAATTTGGAGGTAATTTCGTTGAAAAAGAAAAAAGAGAATAGTAACGTTTCAGGCCTGAAGATCATTCCTTTGGGAGGCCTGGAGCAGATCGGTATGAACATTACTGCCTTCCAGTATGAGGACAGTATTATTGTGGTGGACTGCGGTCTGTCTTTCCCCGCAGATGACATGCTGGGAATCGACCTGGTCATTCCGGATGTCACTTATCTGAAGGACAATATCGACAAGGTCAAGGGCTTTGTCATCACCCACGGACACGAGGATCATATCGGAGCACTGCCTTACGTGCTGCGGGATATCAATGTTCCCATCTACGCTACCCGCCTGACCATGGGCATCATCGAGAACAAGCTGACCGAGCACAATCTCATGAAGAAGACCAAGCGTAAAGTGGTGAAATTCGGACAGTCCATCAATCTGGGTGATTTCCGTGTGGAATTTATCAAGACCAACCATAGTATCGTAGATGCCGCAGCACTGGCCATTTATTCCCCGGCCGGTATCGTGGTGCACACCGGAGACTTCAAGGTAGACTATACTCCGGTCTACGGAGATGCCATTGATTTACAGCGTTTTGCCGAGATCGGTAAAAAGGGTGTACTGGCGCTGATGTGCGATTCCACCAACGCAGAGCGTCCCGGCTTTACCCCTTCCGAGAAAACGGTGGGTAAGACCTTCGATACTTTATTTGAAGAGCATAAGAATACCAGAATCTTCGTGGCAACTTTCGCATCCAATGTGGACCGTGTACAGCAGATCATCAACACTGCGTACAAGTTCGGCCGTAAGGTGGCTGTGGAAGGCCGCAGCATGGTAAATATTCTGGATACCGCCATCAAGCTGGAATGCATTAATATTCCCGAGAACACACTGGTGGATCTGGACCAGATGAAGAATTACCCGGACGAGCAGCAGGTCATCATTACCACCGGAAGCCAGGGCGAAAGCATGGCAGCTCTGTCCCGTATGGCCAACAATATGCACCGCAAGATCACCATCGGTGCGGGAGATACGGTAATCTTCTCCTCCAACCCCATTCCGGGCAATGAGAAGTCCGTTACCAAGATCATCAACGAACTGCTCCGCAAGGGCGCAGACGTTATTTTCCAGGATGCCCATGTATCCGGACATGCCTGTCAGGAGGAGATCAAGCTGATCTACACCCTGATCCATCCGAAGTATGCCGTACCCGTGCATGGAGAATACAAACATCTGAAGGCACAGGCGAAGATCGCTGAGAGCCTGGGCATCAGCAAGGATAATATCTTCATCCTGTCTTCCGGAGATGTGCTGGAAGTCAGCGAAGAACAGGCCAGAGTCAACGGCAGAGTACCCGTAGGTGCTATTCTGGTAGACGGTCTGGGTGTCGGTGATGTCGGAAATGTGGTATTGAGAGATAGACAGCATCTGGCAGAAGATGGTATTATGATCGTGGTCATGAGTCTGGACAGAGCCAGCGGAGAACTGGTAGCCGGTCCCGATATCGTGTCCAGAGGTTTCGTATATGTGAAGGAATCCGATGAACTGATCGAGGAAGCCAGACGTACCGTAGACGATGCGCTGCAGGCCTGCCTGGATAAGGGAATCACGGACTGGGGCAAGCTGAAGACCACCACCAAAGATGTCCTCAGCGATTATGTATGGAAGAAGACCAAGAGACGTCCCATGATCCTTCCGATCATTATGGAAGTGTAGTAGCGATTGCTGGAAAGGTCGTAAGCAGATGAAGATTACAGCGGACGAAAATGTAAATCAGGCGGTAGAACAGATGGTACAGGCGATCCGTAATACCGACGCTTATCTGGAATATCAGAAGCAGCTGGCGCGCGTAAAAGAGCAGCCGGAACTCAAGAGACAGATCGATGAGTTCCGGACCAGGAATTTTGAATTGCAGACCAGCAAGGACACGAACTTTGATAAGCTGGATCAGTTTACCAGAGAAAATGAGGCTTTCCGGGAAAATCCGCTGGTGTCGGATTTCCTGGCGGCAGAACTGGCATTTTGCCGTATGATGCAGGAGATCGGTCTCTATGTTACCGATCAGATGCACTTCGAGTAAGAAAGGACAGAGAACATGAAAGCAGCAAATTTGGCAGGTGCCGTATTGGGCGCTATTTTAAAAGTGGTGTTTGCGGTGATCGTGGTATATCTGGTCTACACCGGAGCATCGACATGCTATGACTACGGCTATCGTATTTTCACTGAACCTGCAATCTCCAGCGGAGAGGGGCGTAAAGTCACTGTGACCCTGACTTCTACCATGTCCGCTACAGAGATCGGCAACACATTGCAGGAAAAGGGACTGGTAAGAGACGGCAGACTGTTCGCATTACAGTACCTGTTATCCGAATACAAAAAGGACTGGAAGCCCGGCACCTATGAACTGAGCACCGCCATGACCGCAGAAGAAATGATGGAAGTCATGGCCGGCCAGACGGAGAGTACGACGGAAGAGACAGTGGAGACCATAGATAACGGCAGTGCGGTGACCAGCGAGACGCAGGATACGACGGCGGCCGCACAGTAAAGTGTGAAATGAGGGACAGTATGATCATAGATGAGAGAATGTCCGCGTTTATTGATTCCCTGGACAGCGGGAATCCGGCGTGGCTGAATGAGATTGAAAAATTCGCTCTGGAGACACAGGTTCCCATCATACGCAGATCCATGCAAAGTCTGTTGAAATTTTTGTTAAGATTTACAAAGCCGAAAAGCATCCTGGAAGTCGGGACTGCTATCGGCTTTTCTGCGTTACTGATGAGTGAATATGCACCGGAGGATTGCCATATCACGACAATCGAAAAATATGAGAAAAGGATTCCCATTGCCAGAGAGAATTTCCACAAGGCAGGCCGGGAAGACCGTATCACCCTGCTGGAAGGAGATGCCACGGAGATCCTGCGGGAACTGGAGGGCACCTATGACGTAATCTTCATGGATGCGGCGAAGGGGCAGTATATTCATTTCCTGCCGGACATCTTACGCCTGCTGTCTCCCGGCGGACTGCTGATCTCGGACAATGTATTGCAGGACGGTGACATTATAGAGTCCCGCTTCGCCGTGACCCGAAGGAACCGGACCATTCATGCCCGAATGCGGGAATACCTGTATGAACTGAAACATCACCCGGGGCTGGAGACCGTGATCCTGCCGGTGGGTGACGGAGTGACACTGAGTACGAAAAAAGAGGAGAAACAAGATGACGTATAAAAAACCAGAACTTTTGATCCCGGCCAGCAGCCTGGAAGTATTAAAAACAGCTGTTATTTTTGGCGCGGATGCAGTGTATATCGGCGGAGAGGCTTTTGGGCTCCGTGCGAAAGCGAAGAATTTCAGCAGTGAAGAGATGGCGGAAGGAGTAGCCTTCGCCCATGTCCACGGGGTAAAAGTCTATGTGACGGCCAATATTCTGGCTCATAACTATGATCTGGAGGGTGCCAGAAAATATTTTGCCGAACTGCGGGACATGAAGCCGGAACAGCCGGATGCCCTGATCATTTCCGATCCGGGGATGTTCATGATCGCCAAGGAAGTATGGCCCCAGGTGGAGGTGCACATTTCCACCCAGGCCAACAATACCAACTATGAGACCTACCTGTTCTGGTGGAAGCTGGGAGCAAAGAGAGTGGTATCGGCCAGAGAGCTGTCTCTGGTGGAGATCAAGGGGATCCGTGAGAAGATCCCTGCGGAGATGGAGATCGAGAGCTTTGTCCACGGAGCCATGTGTATTTCTTATTCCGGCAGATGCCTGCTGAGCAATTTTTTCACCGGAAGAGATGCCAACAGAGGTGCCTGCACCCATCCCTGCCGCTGGAAATATGCGGTGGTGGAGGAGACCCGGCCGGGAGAATACCTGCCGGTCTATGAGAATGAAAGGGGAACCTATATTTTCAACTCCAAGGATCTGTGCATGATCGAGCATATTCCGGAGCTGGTGGAAGCCGGTATCGACAGCCTGAAGATCGAGGGTCGTATGAAGACCGCATTGTACGTGGCAACGGTGGCCAGAACCTACCGGAAGGCCATTGACGACTATTTTGCCGATCCGGAACTCTACGAGAAAAATATGGACTGGTACAAGGCGGAGATTTCCAAATGTACCTACAGACAGTTCACCACAGGCTTCTATTTCGGCAAACCCGATGAGAACACCCAGATCTATGATAACAACACCTATGTGAATGAATATATCTATCTGGGAATCGTGGAAGATGTGAAGGAGGATCTGTGCCGGATCGAACAGCGGAATAAGTTCTGCGTGGGAGATGCCATAGAGATCATGAAGCCCGACGGCACCAATGTACCGGTCACTGTGGAAGCTATGTACACCGAAGAGGGAGAAAGTGTGGACAGTGCGCCCCATCCCAGGCAGGTGCTGTGGATAAAGTTATCCGAAATGCCGGAGACCTTTGATCTGCTGCGTCAGAAAAATGACTGATACCGGGGCGGAAATGGGAAAAACTTCTCGATAAAACCTCGAAAATAATAATTGACCATTATAACGCACATGTTGTACACTGTAATCGATATTATTCTATAGTATACCGAAGGGAAGTAGGGACATGCGCGAAGAATTGAATGTAGAGGAGCTTTTTGCCAGCAAGGTATTTACCCTGGGCAAAATGAAAGAGAGACTCCCCAAGAGCACTTACAAAGAAGTGAAGAAAGTCATGGATCAGGGAGGAGAACTTTCCCTGGCGACTGCGGATGTGGTGGCAAGTGCCATGAAGGATTGGGCCATTGAGAACGGTGCCACCCATTATACCCACTGGTTCCAGCCGCTGACCGGCATTACCGCAGAAAAACATGATGCTTTTGTAACACATCCCGATGAGGATGGCCGGATGATCATGGAGTTTTCCGGTAAAGAACTGATCAAGGGAGAGCCCGATGCATCTTCTTTCCCTTCCGGCGGCTTACGTGCCACCTTTGAGGCAAGAGGCTATACCACATGGGACATTACTTCCCCTGCATTTATCAAAGAGACCGCTACCGGTCCGACCCTTTGTATCCCTACAGCATTTTGTTCATATAAGGGCGAAGCACTGGATAAGAAGACCCCGTTACTTCGTTCCATGGAAGCTTTGAGCAAGCAGGCGATCCGTATCGTCCGTCTGTTCGGCAATACGGAAGCCACCAAAGTACTGCCTTCCGTCGGCGCGGAGCAGGAATATTTCCTGGTGGATTCTGCCAAGGCTTTGCAGCGTGAAGATATTATTTTTGCCGGACGTACCCTGTTCGGAGCACCGGCTCCCAAGGGACAGGAGATGGATGACCACTATTTCGGTGTTATCCGTGAGCGCATCGGCGGCTTCATGCATGATGTAAATATCGAATTGTGGAAGCTGGGCGTGACTTCCAAGACCCAGCATAATGAGGCGGCTCCCGCACAGCATGAAGTGGCGCCCATCTATGAGTCTGCCAATGTGGCAGTAGATCATAACCAGCTGGTGATGGAGACCCTGAAGCGTGTGGCCGGCAAGCATGGTCTGCGCTGCATGCTGCATGAGAAGCCCTTTGCCGGAGTGAACGGTTCCGGTAAGCATAATAACTGGTCCATCACCACGGATAATGGTGTGAATCTTCTGGAGCCCGGCCAGACTCCCAACGAAAATATTCAGTTCCTATTAGTACTGGCATGTATCATGAAGGCGGTAGATACCCATGCGGATCTGCTGCGTCAGAGTGCATCCAATGTCGGTAACGACCACAGACTGGGCGGCTATGAGGCACCCCCTGCCATCATTTCCATCTTCCTGGGCGAGCAGCTGGAGGATGTAGTGGCACAGCTGGTGGAGACCGGTAAAGCAGACAACCTGAAAGAAGGCGGCGTACTCCGTACCGGCGTATCCACACTGCCGGATTTTGTAAAGGATGCCACGGACAGGAACCGTACTTCACCCTTCGCTTTCACAGGTAATAAATTCGAATTCCGTATGGTGGGAAGTGAGGATTCCATCGGAAGCCCCAATACGACCCTGAATGCCATTGTGGCAGAGGCGTTCTGCGAAGCTGCAGACCGTCTGGAAGGTGCAGAAGATTTTGATATGGCAGTCCATGATCTGATCAAGGAATATATGACCGAGCATCAGCGGATTATTTTCAACGGCAACGGTTATGCCAGGGAGTGGGAAGAGGAAGCAGCCAGAAGAGGACTGCCCAATATTCCTTCCATGGTAGCTGCGGTAGATACCCTGACTACTCCCAAGGCCATTCAGCTGTTTGAGAAGTTCGGCATTTTCACCGAAGCGGAACTTCGTTCCCGTGCGGAAGTCCTGTATGAGACCTATGCGAAGACCATCAACATCGAGGCCCTGACCATGGTGGATATGGCGAACAAACAGATCATCCCCGCTGTCATGAAGTACAGCAAGTCTTTGGCAGATGCTGTCATTGCCATCACAGAGGCTGGCGGAGATACTTATGTTCCGACCCGCATGTTACAGCAGATTACCCAGAAGCTGACAGAGATGGAGAAGGCCTCCGAGGCTCTTCTGGAGGAAGAGAAGAAAGCGTCCGCCATGCCCAGAGGTAAGGAGCAGGCATTCTGCTATCACGATAAGGTCATGGTGGCAATGAACGAATTGAGAAAACCTGCGGATGAACTGGAGAAGCTGGTAGATAAAAAGTACTGGCCGTTCCCGACTTACGCAGATCTGCTGTTTGAGGTATAGGGCGTTTCAAAGGTCGTTTTGGATGCCATACTAAAATTTTTTGAAAAAAGGTATTGCATTCAAAAAAAATCTGTTGTATAGTAATGAGCCATAGAGGAGCGATCCTCATAAGTGAATATTTTTCGATGCGAAACGAAGGCGTTTACACTGGGAAGTGTAGCGCCTTTTTTTGTTGCTGAACAGTAACATATGCCGACAAAGTCGCAGGAAGCATGGAAAATAGCAAGAATAAGGAGGAAACGAAGATGAGTGAAGTATTAAACGTGGAAGAAATCTTTGGCAGTAAGGTATTCACTCTGGGTAAGATGAGGGAAAGATTACCCAAGAGCGTCTACAAAGAAGTAAAGAAGATCATTGATCACGGCGGAGAGCTGTCTCTGGCAACCGCTGATGTTGTAGCAAAGGCAATGAAGGATTGGGCCATCGAGAACGGCGCGACCCATTATACTCACTGGTTCCAGCCTCTGACCGGTATCACGGCTGAGAAGCACGATGCATTCGTAACCCATCCCGATGAGAACGGCAAGATGATCATGGAGTTCTCCGGCAAGGAATTGATCAAGGGCGAGCCCGATGCATCTTCCTTCCCCTCCGGCGGACTGAGAGCAACCTTCGAGGCAAGAGGTTATACCGCATGGGATATCACCTCCCCCGCATTCCTGAAAGAGGATGCAACCGGCGTGATCCTCTGCATTCCCACTGCTTTCTGCTCTTACAAGGGTGAGGCACTGGATAAGAAGACACCGCTTCTTCGTTCCATGGAAGCAGTCAGCACACAGGCACTGCGTATCGTAAGACTGTTCGGCAACACTGAAGCTACCAAGGTCGTGGCAAGTGTAGGACCGGAGCAGGAATATTTCCTGGTAGACAGAGACAAATACTTAAAGCGTGAAGACCTGATCTTCGCCGGACGTACCCTGTTCGGTGCACCCGCACCCAAGGGACAGGAACTGGAGGATCATTACTTCGGTACCATCCGTGAGAGAATCGGTTCCTTCATGAAGGATCTGAACATTGAACTGTGGAAGCTGGGTGTAACCGCCAAGACACAGCATAACGAAGTGGCTCCCGCACAGCATGAGCTGGCTCCCATTTACGAGACAGCTAATATCGCGGTAGATCATAACCAGCTGGTTATGGAGACCATGAAGAAAGTAGCCGGCCGTCATGGAATGACCTGCCTGCTGCATGAGAAGCCTTTCGCCGGAGTGAATGGTTCCGGTAAGCATAACAACTGGTCCCTGGGAACCGATAACGGTGTCAACCTGTTAGATCCCGGCGACACACCGAACGAGAACATCCAGTTCCTGTTAGTACTGGCATGTATCCTGAAGGCCGTAGATACCCATGCAGATCTGCTTCGTCAGAGTGCATCCGATGTCGGCAACGATCACAGACTGGGAGCCAACGAGGCACCCCCTGCCATCATTTCCGTATTCCTGGGCGAACAGCTGGAGGATGTGGTAAAGCAGTTGGTAGAGACCGGTGATGCTACTCATTCCATCCAGGGCGGCAAGTTGCTGACCGGTGTATCCACTCTGCCGGATCTGGATAAGGATGCTACCGACCGTAACAGAACTTCACCGTTTGCTTTCACCGGCAACAAGTTCGAGTTCCGTATGGTAGGTAGTGCAGATTCCATCGCCAGCCCCAACACCACTCTGAATGCCATCGTTGCAGAAGCTTTCTGCGAGGCAGCAGACATTCTGGAGAAGGCAGATGATTTCGATATCGCAGTCCATGATCTGATCAAGAAATACCTGACCGAGCATCAGAGAATCATCTTTAACGGCAACGGTTATTCTGAGGAATGGGTAGAAGAGGCAGCCAGAAGAGGACTTCCCAACATCAAGTCCATGGTAGAAGCTTCCGAGACTCTGACCACCGAGAAGTCCATCAAGCTGTTTGAGAAGTTCGGTATCTTCACCGAGGCAGAATTAAGATCCCGTGAGGAGGTTCTGTATGAAACCTACTCCAAGACCATCAACATCGAGGCTCTCACCATGGTAGACATGGCGAAGAAGCAGTACATTCCCGCAGTTATGGAGTACACCAAGACACTGGCGGATACCGTACTGGCTGTTAAGAGCGCAGGTGCTGATGCAACCGTACAGACCACGGTATTGAAGAGCGTTTCCGAGAAGCTGGCAGAGGCACAGGCTGCTGAGACCACGCTGGAGGATAGGCTGGCAGAGGCAGCAGGCATCGAAGATCCCAAGAAGCTTGCTTTCTTCTATAAAGATGTGGTACATACCGCAATGGATGACCTGAGAACTCCTGTGGATGAACTGGAGATGATGGTCGACAAGAAGGTATGGCCGGTACCTACCTATGGCGATCTGATCTTTGAAGTATAAACAGCATAGCAAATACCATAATACGTTTCTCTCATTGTGTTGAAAAAGGCGAGGCTTACCGCAGAAGCGGCAGGCCTCGTTTTGTGCATCCATACATTTCTCGTCGTTGCGATGTCGAAAATCCTGTGTTATGATAAATACATGATGAAAAATAAAAAATTTTGGAAAATTATTTGTATTCTTGCGATTATCGCATATACGTTGAAAAATCTCTTTGTAGGAGCAGACACGGATGAGGGTTATGGCATTATGGTGGGGTATCGCCTTGCCATGGGAGACCGGCTGCTGTTGGAAATGTGGGAGCCGCACCAGACTTCCGCCATTTTTACGGCGGTTTTTATTAAGCTGTATCTGATGTTGACCGGAGGAGTGAATTATCTGAACCTGTTTTTGCGGATCGTGTTTTTCCCGATTCAGGCAGGGGTCAGTATCTTCTTATATAAGACGATCCGGAAGACGGTACCACAGATTGATGAGACGGTGGCAATGCTCATGGGGCTTCTTTATTATATGACCACCCCCAAATCTGTTTTCATTCCGGAGTATTCGAACCTGCACAACTGGTTCTTCGCACTCATGGCGCTGTGCCTGCTGCGTTACTTCGGCAGCAAAGATTCCGAGGGAAGAACGGTGGCAGGACAGCTGCGGTATCTGGTGCTGGCAGGTATTTTCATGACCTGTGATGTGCTGGCTTATCCCAGTATGGTACTGGTGTTTGTGTGCTGTCTGGTATTTCTGCTGGTATGCAGAGCAGAGAAAAAATGGAAAGAAATCTGTGCTTACATACTGCCCTGTGTGGCAGGGGCGGCAGCAATGTTTACCTATCTTCTGAGTTATATGACTCCGCAGAAAATTCTGGAGATGGTATCTGAGATTCTGGGCGAGGGATCCCACCAGACCACGGTGGGAGAGAAACTGCTGGGCTGGAGCGAAAGCCTGGGAGAGATGCTGCTGATCCTTCTGTGTGCCCTTATTCTGGCCTGGGGGGGCCGCCGTTTTGTGGAGAAGGTTCTGAAGAAAAAACTTCCGGAATGGCTGCGGGCCCCGGGAATGCTGTTTTTCGTATTGGTAATGCTGATTCAGATCGGGTTCTGGCTGTTCAGCCAGTTTAACGCGATTTACCCGCAGCTTCCGTTAATGGCATTGGCTTTGGCGGGAGGCTATGTATACCTGCGCAGAGACAAGACGGAAAAACTGTTCTATAAACTGATCCTGCTGGCCTTTGTCAATTACTTTTCGGTGCTGCTGCTTTCCAACTGGGGACCGATGCTACTGGTCACCTATCTGATCCTGGGAGCGGAAGCCGGACTGGTGTGTCTGGGATGCTACTGGCAGAAGGAAAATGCCCGGGGCAGAAAAACGCTTCAGATCCTGTGCCTGTGTCTGGTGCTGGGCAATGCATTTTCCTATACTTATCTGATCCTGGGATCGCAGGAATATCACGCTTCCGTGATTCGCAATGTGCGCGGCATTAACCGGGAGGGACTGCGTGCCGGAATCCTTACGGATTACATGACGGCATATCGTTACCGGAATAATATGGAAGTATGGCCGGAGGCAGTACCGGACGGCAGTACTGTGCTCTATGTGGGTCCGTCCCAGTTCTACTGCATGTTCGGCGAACACACCCAGGCATCCCCGGATACGATCTGCTCTATGATCTATGACGAGAGACTGCTGGACTACTGGGAGACCAATCCCGACAGATACCCGGACGTGGTGGTATTTGAAAGCTGTTATGGAGATATTGCCCAGGAGGGTGACGATAACTTTATCTGGAACTGGCTGATGCAGGATTTTCAGCCCACGGAGAGGAAAGATTATCCCTATATCACAGTATTTACGCGATGAGTTTACAGGAATTGTTTAAATTTTATATACTTTTTTAAAATTTTTTCAAATTAGGTATTGCAAAATGGAAACAGATAGTGTATACTTCATCAAGTAAACGACATAGGGCTATCGCCAAACGGTAAGGCAACGGACTCTGACTCCGTCATTTCAAGGTTCGAATCCTTGTAGCCCTGCGAATGGAACCTCAGCAGAGAGATCTGCTGAGGTTTTTTGTTACTTTAAATAAAATGAAAAACCGAACATATTTTCGAATTTGCCTGTACTTTTAAAAAAAAGTCTGCTATAATCTGTGCGTAACGTGAAAAAATAGAAACAGACAGATTTGCAGATAAGTGGATAGGGAGAGGTATTATGAATCGACCCAGTGAACCCTCACAATTCAAATTACATTCCGAATATCAACCCACCGGAGATCAGCCCCGGGCCATTGCGGAACTGGTGGAAGGCTTCCGACAGGGCAATCAGTTTGAAACGTTGCTTGGTGTCACCGGTTCCGGTAAGACTTTTACCATGGCCAACGTGATCCAGGCACTGAACAAGCCGACCCTGATCATTGCCCATAATAAGACACTGGCCGGGCAGCTTTATGGGGAGATGAAGGAATTTTTCCCTGAAAATGCAGTGGAATATTTTGTCTCCTATTATGATTATTACCAGCCGGAGGCTTATGTACCGTCTTCGGACACTTATATTGCCAAGGACTCCTCCATCAATGATGAGATCGATAAGCTGCGCCTGTCGGCGACGGCTTCTCTGGCGGAACGCAGGGACGTGGTGGTAGTAGCCAGCGTGTCCTGCATTTATGGATTGGGAAGCCCCGATGAATACCAGGATCTGATTGTGTCCCTGCGCCCCGGCATGGTGAAGGACCGGGATGAAGTGTTACGGGAACTGATTGACATTCAATACAACCGCAACGATATGGACATCCAGCGTGCCACCTTCCGTGTCAGAGGAGATGTGGTGGAGGTCTACCCGGCACAGGGCGGCGACTATCTGATCCGTATAGAGTTCTTCGGAGACGAGATCGACCGGATCGCAGAAGTGGAGCCTCTTACAGGGAAAATTCATGCAGAGCTGAATCATGTGGCGATCTTCCCGGCCTCCCACTATGTGGTATCCCAGGAGAAGATCAAAGCAGCCTGCGACAATATTGAAATAGAGATGAAGGAACGGGTACAGTTTTTCAAGGGCGAAGATAAGCTGATCGAAGCCCAGCGTATTGCGGAACGGACGAATTTCGATATCGAAATGCTGAGAGAGACCGGCTTCTGCTCCGGTATCGAGAACTATTCCCGACATCTGAACGGACTTCCCGCGGGAGCACCGCCCATGACGTTACTGGATTTCTTCCCGGATGATTTCCTGATCATTGTGGATGAGTCCCATATGACGATCCCCCAGATCCGCGGTATGTATGCCGGAGACCGTTCAAGAAAACAGACACTGGTGGATTACGGCTTCCGTCTGCCCTCTGCACTGGACAACCGTCCATTGAATTTTGAAGAATTTGAAGCCCATATCGATCAGATGATGTTCGTATCCGCCACCCCTTCCGATTATGAGAAGGAGCACGAACTGCTGCGGACAGAGCAGATCATTCGTCCTACCGGTCTGCTGGATCCGGAAGTACAGGTACGTCCGGTAGAGGGACAGATCGATGACCTGATCGGAGAGGTCAACAAGGAGATCGCACAGCACCATAAGGTACTGATCACCACACTGACCAAGCGGATGGCGGAAGACCTGACGGATTATATGAAGGAAGTCGGTATCCGGGTAAAATACCTGCATTCCGATATTGACACGCTGGAACGTGCCCAGATCATCCGTGACATGCGTCTGGATGTGTTCGATGTGCTGGTCGGTATCAACCTGTTACGAGAGGGACTGGATATTCCGGAGATTACCCTGGTGGCGATCCTGGATGCGGACAAGGAAGGATTCCTGCGAAGTGCCACATCCCTGATCCAGACCATCGGCCGTGCGGCCCGTAATGTGGAAGGCCATGTTATCATGTATGCGGACACCATCACGGATTCCATGCGGGAAGCACTGGACGAGACTAACAGACGTCGCGAGATCCAGATGAAATATAATGAAGAGCATGGCATCACACCCCAGACGATCAAGAAGGCGGTCCGTGACCTTATCAGTATCTCCAAGGTAATCGCCAAGGAGGAAGTACGCTTCGAAAAGGATCCGGAATCCATGACGAAGAAGGAACTGGAGAAGCTGATCGGTGAGATCCAGAAGAAGATGCAGAAAGCAGCCGCAGACCTGAACTTCGAGGCGGCGGCAGAACTGCGTGACAAGATGATAGAACTGAAAAAACAGTTAAACGATATGGAATAACGATAAGAAAGGCAAGACAATGGAAGAAGCAAAGAAGATGCGTCCCCGGGAGTATATCAAGATCCGGGGCGCCAATGAACATAACCTGAAAAATATCAATGTGGACATTCCCAGAAATGAACTGGTGGTACTGACCGGTATGTCCGGTTCGGGAAAATCCTCTCTGGCATTTGACACCATTTATGCGGAGGGACAGAGACGTTACATGGAATCCCTGTCCTCCTATGCGAGACAGTTCCTGGGCCAGATGGAGAAACCCAATGTGGAAAGCATCGAGGGCCTGTCCCCCGCTATTTCCATCGACCAGAAATCCACCAACCGCAACCCCCGTTCCACCGTAGGTACGGTAACGGAGATCTACGACTATTTCCGACTGCTGTATGCGAGAATCGGTATTCCCCACTGCCCGAAGTGCGGCAGGGAGATCGCCAAACAGACCGTGGATCAGATGGTGGATCAGATCATGAACATGGGAGAAGGCACGAAGATCCAGCTGCTGGCCCCCGTGGTCAGAGGCCGTAAGGGAGAACATGTGAAAGTGCTGGAACGGGCCAAGAGAAGCGGCTATGTCCGGGTACGGATCGACGGCAGCATGTACGAACTGACGGAAGAGATCAAACTGGATAAAAATATCAAACACAACATTGACATCGTGGTAGACCGTCTGGTGGTAAAAGACGGCATCCAGCGCCGACTGACAGACTCCATTGAAAACGTGCTGGAGCTGGCAGAGGGACTGCTGGTGGTGGATGTGATCGGCGGCGAACCGGTGACTTTCAGCCAGAGCTTTTCCTGCCCGGACTGCGGCATCAGTGTCAGTGAGGTGGAACCCAGAAGCTTTTCCTTCAACAATCCCTTCGGTGCCTGCCCTGTATGCTTCGGACTGGGATATAAGATGGAGTTTGACGAGGATCTGATGATCCCGGATAAGAGACTCAGTATCAATGAGGGTGCCATTACGGTGATGGGCTGGCAGTCCTGTGCAGACAAATCCAGCTTTACCAATGCCATTTTGCGGGCACTGGCGAAGGAATATCATTTTGATCTGGATACCCCCTTCGAGGATTATCCCCAGAAGATCCACGATATCCTGATCCACGGCACCAACGGCAAAGAGGTTCTGGTGCATTATACCGGTCAGCGCGGCAGCGGCGTGTATCCCGTAGCCTTCGAAGGATTGATCAAAAATGTGGAGCGCCGCTATCGCGAGACGGCTTCCGAGAGCAGCAAGCAGGAATACGAGACCTTTATGCGCATCACACCCTGTAAGGAATGTAAGGGCATGCGTCTGAAAAAAGAATCACTGGCGGTTACCGTGTGCGACAAGAATATCTATGAGATCACTTCCATGTCCATCCGTGACCTGCAGAAATTCTTAGACACCATGACACTGACGAAACAGCAGCAGTTCATCGGCGAACGTGTGCTGAAAGAGATCCGGTCCAGAGTGGGATTCCTGGTGGATGTGGGACTGGAATATCTGTCTCTGGCCAGAGCGACGGCGACCCTGTCCGGCGGCGAAGCCCAGCGTATCCGTCTGGCCACCCAGATCGGTTCCGGTCTGGTGGGCGTGTGCTATATTCTGGACGAGCCCAGTATCGGTCTGCACCAGAGAGACAACGACAAGCTGTTAAATACTTTGAAAAATCTGCGGGATCTGGGAAATACACTGGTAGTGGTGGAACATGATGAAGATACCATGCTGGCAGCGGATTATATCGTGGATATCGGACCGGGAGCCGGTTCCCACGGCGGTGAAGTCATCGCCTGCGGTACGGCGGAAGAGATCATGCAGATCCCGGAATCCATCACAGGACAGTACCTCAGCGGGAAAAAGAGGATTCCCGTACCGGAGACCAGACGTACTCCTACCGGCTGGATCAAAGTCCTGGGAGCCCAGGAAAACAACCTGAAAAATGTGGATGTGGAGATTCCTCTGGGTGTGATGACCTGCGTTACCGGCGTATCCGGCTCCGGAAAAAGTTCTCTGGTGAATGAGATCCTCTACAAGCATCTGGCAAGAGAACTGAACCGTGCCCGCTGTATCCCCGGCAGACACAAGGGAATCGAAGGCATGGAACAGCTGGATAAGGTCATCAATATCGACCAGTCCCCCATCGGACGTACTCCCAGATCCAACCCGGCCACCTACACCGGCGTCTTTGACCTGATCCGGGATCTGTTCGCTTCCACGGCGGATGCCAAGGCCAAGGGCTACAGCAAGGGACGTTTCAGTTTCAATGTCAAGGGCGGAAGATGTGAGGCCTGCGGTGGCGACGGTATCATCAAGATCGAGATGCATTTCCTGCCGGATGTCTATGTCCCCTGCGAAGTCTGCGGCGGCAAGCGCTACAATCGTGAGACACTGGAGGTAAAATACAAGGGCAAGAGTATTTTTGACGTGCTGGATATGACAGTGGAAGAGGCACTTCCCTTCTTCGAAAATGTACCGTATATCCGCAGAAAGATCGAGACCCTGTACGATGTGGGACTTTCCTATGTGAAGCTGGGACAGCCCTCCACGACCCTGTCCGGCGGCGAAGCCCAGCGTATCAAGCTGGCTACCGAACTTTCCAGAAGAAGTACCGGCAAGACCATCTATATTCTGGATGAGCCTACCACGGGACTGCATTTTGAGGATGTTCACAAGCTGGTGGAGATTCTACACAGGCTGGCGGACGGCGGCAACACGGTTGTTGTCATCGAACACAATCTGGACGTGATCAAGACCGCGGATTATATCATCGACATGGGACCGGAAGGCGGAGACCGCGGAGGTACGGTAATCGCCAAAGGAACTCCGGAAGAGATCGTGAAAGTGAAAAAGTCCTATACAGGATACTATGTGAAAAAGATGCTGGAGAAGGATAAGGCACTGCGTCTTTCGGAAGAGTTATAGAAATTTTAAGAATTACCCCCTATGAAAATGGAAAAAATTCAGTTATAATATGATGTATATGACTAAAATAGCGTGTAGAGTCAAGACTTATAGATAGATACCATCGGAAAGGGGTAATTGAAAAGATGCAGTGCACAGATATCGGAATTGATTTAGGTACCGCCAGCATTCTGGTATACATCAGAGGAAAGGGCGTCGTATTAAAGGAGCCCTCTGTTGTAGCTTTTGATAGAGATACGAATAAGATTAAAGCCATTGGTGAGGATGCGAGACTGATGCTGGGAAGAACTCCCGGCAATATCGTAGCCGTAAGACCGTTACGTCAGGGCGTTATCTCTGACTATACCGTCACCGAGAAAATGATGAAATACTTTATCCAGAAGGCTCTGGGTAAGAGAACCTTCCGCAAGCCCCGCATCGCAGTCTGCGTTCCCAGCGGCGTTACGGAAGTAGAGAAGAAAGCAGTAGAAGATGCTACTTATCAGGCAGGCGCCAGAGAGGTATCCATTATCGAGGAGCCCATTGCAGCTGCCATTGGTGCGGGAATCGATATTTCCAAGCCCTGTGGTAATATGATCGTAGATATCGGTGGTGGTACTTCCGATATCGCGGTGATCTCCCTGGGAGGTACCGTAGTCAGCGCTTCCATCAAGATCGCCGGTGATGACTTTGATGAAGCCATTGTTCGTTATATGCGTAAGAAGCACAACCTGCTCATCGGTGAGAGAACCGCAGAAGATCTGAAGATCAAGATCGGTTCCTGCTACAAGAGAGCAGAAGTGGATTATATGGATGTCAGAGGACGTAACCTCGTGACTGGTCTGCCCAAGACCGTCAAGGTGTCTTCCGAGGAGACCGAGGAAGCGTTGCGTGAGACTACGGCACAGATCGTGGAGACCATCCACAGCGTGCTGGAGAAGACCCCGCCCGAACTGGCAGCCGATATTGCGGACAGAGGAATCGTTCTGACCGGTGGCGGAAGCCTGTTACGCGGTCTGGAAGATCTGATCTCCGCTAAGACGGGAATCAATACCATGACGGCAGAGGATCCCATGACGGCAGTAGCTATCGGAACCGGTAAATATGTAGAGTTCCTGGCAGGATACAGAGAATAAATCAGAAAAGGAACAAGGCAGGATGCCGAACATTTGTCGAAGGATCGAAGGTCACAAATGGAGGATACGAATGGTTAAAGGTTTATATACCGCATACACCGGTATGGTAAATGAACAGAACAGAATGGACATCATGACCAACAATCTGGCCAATGCGTCCACCGTCGGATATAAAAAGGAAGGCTCCACCAGCCAGTCCTTCGATGACGTGCTGACGGTCAAGATCAAGGATCAGTCGGTGGGAATGAGAAATGTCCAGAAGATCGGTATCAAGAACCCCGGAGTGAAGATCGGAGAGAACTACACCGATTATTCCCAGGGATCTTTCAGAATTACCGATAATACCTACGACCTGGCACTTTCCGGAGACGGCTTCTTCGCCATTGAATTTACCAACAAGGCAGGAGAGACAGATACCAAATACACCCGTGCCGGACAGTTTACCCTGAACAAAGACGGCTATCTGGTAACGGAAGAAGGTGACTATGTTCTGGATACCCAGAACAGAAGGATCCGCCTGAATACGCTGATCGATTCCAAGATCACCGAGGACGGTACCATCTATCAGAACAATCAGGCGGTAGCCAGAATTCAGGTGACGGATTTCGCTGACTATGATTATCTGGAGAAATACGGAGAGACGTATTACCAGCCGATTCAGGGAGCCCAGACGATTGCAGCCAATGCAGAGGTGAAATCCGGATATCTGGAAATGGCCAATGTACAGATCGTATCCGAGATGGTCAATCTGATCTCCATTACCAGAGCCTATGAATCCAATCAGAAGGTGATTCAGACCATTGACGGATCTCTGGATGTGGCAGTGAACCAGATCGGTAAGTTACAGTAATTAAAACGGCCGGAACAGCCGATAAATAAGATAACTCTATTTTTAGGATGAAAATCAGGTCATGGATGACATAAGAGACAGCGTGAGAGGAGACTACATATGGTCAGAAGCTTATGGACAGCAGCGACCGGTATGATCGCACAACAGACAAATGTGGACACGATCGCCAACAACCTGGCGAACGTAAACACCACAGGTTATAAGACAGAGGTCAATGAATTCAAGAGCCTGTTATATCAGAACATCCAGACGAAGACGACTTCTGCCAACGGAGACACCAAGCCCAGCAGTGCACAGGTAGGACTGGGTGTAAGAAATGCATCCATCAGTTCCGTATTCAGAGAGGGAAGTCTGACAGCATCCGACAGCGATACCGCATTTGCCATCGACGGTAAAGGTTTCTTCGCAGTTCGCGGTGCGGACGGCAACACCTATTACACCAGAAACGGTAATCTGAAGTTCACACTGGCGGCCAACGGCGGCAATATGCTGGCAACCTCCGATGGACTCCCGGTATTGGATACCAAGGGCAGACCCATCGTACTCAGCAACAATTATGTGATGAGCAATGTTACGGTGAGCAAGGACGGAAGCCTGCTCTATCCCGATGCACAGAATAATCCGCAGCCCATCGGTATTACCATCGGTGTATTCCAGTTCAACAACCCCAACGGACTGGAGCGTCTGGCAGACAGCCTGTATCAGCAGACCGCAGCCAGCGGACAGGCCATTAACGAAGCTACCAGTACCGCAGTAGAGAAGAGCAGCGTCATCCAGGGATATCTGGAAAGCTCCAACGTACAGGTCGTAGATGAAATGGTCAACATGATCGTGGCACAGCGTGCCTACGAACTCAACTCCAAAGCCATCACGGCATCCGACGAGATGCTCCAGCAGGCGAATAACTTGCGTAGGTAATGAGACGGGTCAGGGCGTAATCTGGTGATTCGACTGCTGGCAGGCGAGATCACCAGATTGCGGCCTGACAGGGCGAATGCCCGACATCCCTGCAAGCTTGTCTTGCAGGGATGCCCGTCACATTACCGTGGAATTTAGAAAGGATAAATTATGGATATCTCTTCGTTATACGGCAGTTCCGCTCTGGACAGCACCGTCTATACCAATGCGGCGAACCAGACGGCTTCCAAATTACAGGATAAATTAAACAGCGCAGATTATGCCAAGGCAACAGACGATGAACTTATGGATGCCTGCAAGCAATTTGAAGCTTATTTTCTGGAGCAGATGTTTAAAGAAATGATGAAGACCATCCCGGAGAGCGACAGCACTTCCTCTTCGAACTCCCAGCTTATGGACTACTACAAGGATGAGATGGTACAGCAGATCGCATCGGATTCCACAGAGCAGAACAGTCTGGGACTGGCGCAGATGCTCTATGAACAGATGAAACGGAATTATAATCTTGAGTAATTACTTCGGGCTGCCATTCCCGGCAGCCCCATCTTTTTATCTTTCGCCGCAGCCGCGGTGATCTCTTCCGATTCGGAGAGACCGGCCCTGATACTAACAGAACAGATAACGGATATTATGAGGAATAAAAATGGAGACGATTACAGGTTTTGTAGATCATATTGTGTTTCAAAACAGTGAAAACGGATATACGGTAATGATATTGTCCACCGAAGGAGAAGAGACGACCTGCGTCGGTATGTGCAAAGGCCTGACTCAGGGCGAAAATATTTCCGCGGAGGGGGAATACATAGAACACCCGGTATATGGCCGCCAGTTCAAGATCCAGACCTATGAAACGGTGACACCCACAGACTGCGCGGGAATGGAACGCTATCTGGGATCCGGAGCCATCCGGGGGGTCGGAGAGGCACTGGCTGCCAGAATCGTGAAGAAATTCGGGGACGATACCTTCCGGATCATCGAGGAAGAACCGGAGCGGCTGGCGGAAGTCAAGGGGATCAGCGAACGGAAGGCACAGGAGATCGCTATTCAGATGGAAGAAAAAAAGGATCTCCGGGAAGCACTGGTCTATTTGCAGCAATATGGGATCAGTAATACTCTGGCTGTAAAAATATATAATACCTATGGAATGGAAATGTACAGCGTCATGCGGGAGAATCCCTACCGTCTGGCGGAGGACGTCAGTGGTGTGGGATTCCGCATCGCCGATGAAATTGCGGGCAAGATCGGGATTCACACAGACTCCGATTACCGGATCCGCAGCGGTATCCTGTACACACTGCTGCAGGCGGTAGGAGAAGGACACTGCTATCTGCCGCTGGAACTTTTACTGCGCAGGGCATCGGAACTGCTGGGAGTATCCGAAGCGAATATCCAGCCCCAGGTGGATAACCTGATCATGGATCGGAAACTGGTGGCAAAAGGAGAAGCGATATTTGCCTCTTCCTATTATTACGCGGAACTGAACTGCGCCAATATGCTGCGCAATCTGAATATTCCCATGGTGGAGGCGGAGAATCTGCCCTCACAGGATATGGCGATTCGCAAACGGCTGGAACGCATGGCAGAAAATCTGTCCATGGAACTGGATGAACTGCAGCTGAAGGCCGTGGAGGAAAGTATTAAAAACGGTCTCTTTATCCTGTCCGGAGGCCCGGGCACCGGTAAGACCACGACCATCAATATGATCATCCACTTCTTTGAATCGGAGGGCATGGATATTTTTCTGGCGGCTCCCACGGGCCGGGCTGCCAAGAGAATGACAGAAGCCACCGGATTCGAAGCCAAGACTATTCACAGACTGCTGGAACTCAACAGCGCTCTGTCGGAAGACGATACCAGAAAGGCCAACTTCGAGCGCAATCAGGAGAATCCCTTAGAGGCAGACGTGGTCATTATTGATGAAATGTCCATGGTGGACATTCAGCTGTTCCAGGCACTGTTGAAAGCCATCCTTCCGGGGACCCGTCTGATCCTGGTGGGAGATGTGGACCAGCTTCCCAGCGTGGGACCGGGACAGGTGCTGCGGGATCTTATGAACAGCAAGGCTTTCCCCATGGTCACACTGGAGAAAATCTTCCGACAGGCCGGACAAAGTGACATTGTTGTCAATGCGCATCGCATCAACCGGGGAGAACAGATTGCATTGGACAATAAATCCAAAGACTTCTTTTTACTGGAAAGAAATGACGTGAATGTCATATATAAACATATGATCCAGTTGATTCAGGATATGCTGCCGAAATATGTGGGAGCTACATCCTTTGACATTCAGGTGCTGACGCCGATGCGTAAAGGGAGTCTGGGCTGTGAGACACTGAACGAGATATTGCAGCGCTATCTGAACCCTGCGGATCCTCATAAGAAGGAACACGCCTGCGGCAACACTGTCTTCCGGGAAGGTGACAAGGTCATGCAGATCAAGAACAACTACCAGATTGAGTGGGAAATCGTCGGAAGATATAACATTCCCATCGACAAGGGTATGGGAGTCTTCAACGGAGATATGGGCAGGATCCGGGAGATCAACGAGACGATGTCCACGCTGCTGGTGGAGTTCGACGACGGAAGGCGGGTCAACTATCCTTTTTCGGCGCTGGAGGAACTGGAACTTTCCTATGCCATTACGATACATAAGTCTCAGGGAAGCGAATACCCTGCCGTGATCCTGCCGCTGCTGGGAGGCCCGAGAATGCTGTTTAACCGTAACCTTCTGTACACGGGAATTACGAGAGCCAGGAACTGTGTTACGATCCTGGGCAGCAGTGAAACGGTGCGGAATATGATCGAAAACGTCAGTGAGAACCGCAGATACACGGCGCTGGAGCAAAGGATCCGGGAGATCTGCTGTCTGCCGGAGGACGAGACACTGTAGACATTACCGAGAGAAAACAGGGAGCCGGAGATTGCAGGAAAAGATCAGAAACATCAGAAACAAAATAAAAGAAACAGTATTACAGTTACTGTTCCCCCGAAGATGCCCGGTCTGTGACAGAATCATACGCCCGTACGGCAGAAAGATCTGCCCGGAGTGTCTGCCAAAATTAAAAGTGGTAGCGGCTCCCTGGTGCATGCGCTGCGGAAAGAAACTGTCCGGAGAGGGGGAATTATGCAGTGACTGTAAGCGAAGGGAACACCGGTATGACAGGGCCAGAACACTCTATGAATACGGTTGTGCCGCCCCGTCGATCTACCGGTTCAAATATGGCGGGAGACAGGAATACGGGGACTTTTTCGGGGAAGAAATGGGGAGATATCTGGGAGATTTTATCCGGGGCGTGCATCCGGATGCCATAGTGCCGGTACCGCTTCATCGGCGCAAACAGAGGAGCAGAGGATATAACCAGGCAGCCTGCCTGGCAAGAGCCCTGGGGAGAAGCCTGCATCTGCCGGTGGAAGAAAAACTGGTGAAAAGGGTGAAAAACACGGTGCCCATGAAGCGGTTAAATCCCGCAGAACGGCAAAATAATTTGAAAAAGGCTTTTATTATAGGCCAAAATGATGTAAAATTATATGACCGGATTATTCTGGTAGATGATATTTATACGACAGGCACGACCCTGGACGAGATCACAGCATTGCTAAAAGCACATGGAGTGTCGGAAGTGTATTGCGTTACTCTGGCCCGTGGGTCCGGATTATGATCAGGAAGGTGTGAGATACTAATGAATATAAGAAATTGCAGAATGTGCGGACGTATTTTTAACTATGTGACAGGCCCGTTCCTGTGCCCGCGTTGCCGTGAGACCATGGAAGCAAAATTCCAGGAGGTAAAGGAGTACATTCGTGAGAACCCCGGCGTTGGCATTCAGGAGGTATCGGAGAACTGTGATGTAGAGCCGTCCCAGATCCAGCAGTGGCTGAGAGAAGAGAGACTGGAACTGACAGAAGGATCCAGTATCCTGCTGAGCTGTGAGAAATGCGGTGCACCGATCCGCAGCGGAAGATTCTGCGAAAAGTGCAAATACGATATGTCTATGGAACTGCAGAGCGTGCTGCCCAAGAAACAGACAATGTCTCAGCAGAACAACAGAACGCCCAGAGACGGAGAGAGAATGCGTTTCCTGTAAGTATCTGCAAGCGGAGGATTTATGCTGAACGAAGAAAAAGTCATACTGATGACACAAATGGCATCTTATGAAGAGAATGAGGGGAAGAAGAATATGGCCATCGGCCGTTACTTCCGCAGCGATTATATTGCAATACAGGTGTTGAAATCCATCCTGTGTGCAACGATTGCCTATGCGGTCTGCTTTGCCCTGTTTATCTTCTATGATTTCGAGAATTTTATGCAGGATATTTACAAAATGGATCTGATCGACTTCGGAAAAAATGTTCTGCTGTACTATGGAATAACGGTAGTTGTGTACGGAGCGGCTTCCTATCTGATCTGCTCCCTGCGCTACGCAAAGGCCAAAAAGAGCCTGAAATGCTATTATAACAATCTGAAGAAGTTGAATTCCATTTACAATGAGTAAACGGCCTGAACAGATTGACCTGGAGGAAATATGACTGCTTTACTGGAATTAAGAGAAAGTCTGAAGAAGATCTACAGCAGAAACGAAGCGTTTATTCTGCCGGTGATCAAATTTCTGCTCAGTTTTATCGTACTGAGCATCATAAACGGCAAAATGGGATATATGACAAAGCTGGATAATATGGCCATTGTACTGATCGTATCCCTGATGTGCTCTTTCCTGCCGACCGGATTTATGGTATTTTTTGCAATGGTATTTGTATTGCTCCATATGTATGCACTGTCCATGGAGACAGCGGCGGTGGGACTGGTGGTTTTCCTGCTGTTATATCTGCTGTTTTTGAGATTTACGGCGAAGGAAGCCCTGGTGGTGGTGCTGACACCGATCCTGTGCATGATTAAGCTTCCCTATGTGATGCCCGTGGCAATGGGACTGATCGGAACTCCCGCTTCCTGCGTATCGGTGGGCTGCGGCGTGGTAGTCTACTATCTGATCCAGACGGTGATCACCAATGCTCCCACGATCAATTCCATGGGTGCGGAAGAAGCCACCGCAAAGCTGCGGCTTCTGATCGACGGAATGTTAGGCAATAAGGCAATGCTGGTGACCATCGCCGCATTTGCCATCACGGTTATTGTAGTATATCTGATCCGGAGAATGAGTGTGGATCATTCCTGGACCATCGCCATGATCGCCGGAGTCATGATCGAAGTACTGATCCTGCTGGTGGGAGATCTGATGTATGACACCAACCTCTCCATTCTCAGCGCCCTGCTGGGTGCGGTCGTTACGGTGATCGTGTGCAAGATCATAGAATTCTTCCGATTCTGTCTGGACTACAGCAGGACCGAGAAGGTACAGTTTGAAGATGACGAGTATTACTATTATGTAAAGGCCGTGCCGAAGATGACGGTTGCGGCACCTACCAATACAGTAAAAAAGATCAATACACAGCGGCGTCCGGCAGGTCAGCAGACCAGAACCTCCGGACAGGGTAGCAGACCTGCGGGCCAGAGTTCCAGAAGCATGCAAAGCATCGGCAGAACCCCGGAAGGAACGGCCAGAAGCGTAGTGACAGAGCGTACCCCCGCCAGAAACGGAGTTCCGTACGGACAGCAGAATGGTTATCGCGGATATGAGAGATCCGGTGGCAGAAGCGTCACCATCGGCGGTGAGCATACGAACCAGCAGGATGACTCCGATGATTATGAAGAATTGTTCTGAAGGGATTAATGGAAAATGCAATTAGGGGATAAGCTGGCAGAATATATTAAAAATTTCAGCAGTTACCGCACAACCATGGATTTCGGCGATGTGGCCGAGATCCTGATCATTGCGGTACTGCTGTATTATGCGTTAGTGTGGATGAAAACGACCCGGGCCTGGGTATTGCTCAAGGGTCTGATTGTCATCCTCATTTTTTTGCTGCTGGCTTATTTTTTCCGGATGACGACCATCCTGTGGATGGCGCAGAATGTGCTGAGTTTTGCGGTGACAGCCCTCATAGTGGTGCTGCAGCCGGAACTGCGAAAGGCGTTGGAGGAACTGGGCAAGAAGAACATTATCAGCTCGGTATTGCCCTTTGATAACAACCATCGTGTGGACGAAGGATTTTCCGAGAAGACCATCAATGAGATCACCAAGGCCTGCGTGGAAATGGGCAAGGTAAAAACCGGTGCACTGATCGTTATTGAACAGAAGGTTTCCCTGCGGGACTATGAGAGAACCGGCATTGACGTGGACGGTATTGTCACCAGTCAGCTGCTTATCAACATTTTCGAGCATAATACGCCGTTACATGACGGTGCTGTGATCGTAAGGGGCAACCGGGTGGCCTCGGCGACCTGCTATCTGCCGCTGTCTGATAATCTGGGACTGAGCAAGGAACTGGGAACCAGACATCGTGCCGGTGTGGGAATCTCGGAGGTGACAGACTCCCTGACAGTGATCGTATCCGAAGAGACGGGTAAGATCAGTGTGGCATACGAAGGAAAACTGGAGCGGAATCTGGATGCGGAATCCCTCCGTGACAGAATGCATAAGATCCTGAACAATACCGGAGAGGAACATAAGAATCTGCGAATCTGGAAGGGAAGGAGCCGTGAGAAGAAATGAAAAAATTACTGACACGTAATCTTGGGTTAAAACTTGCTTCTCTGGTGCTGGCCTTTGTGCTGTGGTTCCTGGTGGCACAGATCTATGATCCCAAGGATACGGTGACTTTTAATAACATTCAGGTCAGACTGATCAATACGGACCTGCTGGAGGAAGAAGGCAAGGTATACGAAGTACTGGACAATACCAATCTGGTGCGGGTAACCGTGACCGGCCCCCAAAGCATTGTAAAATCCGAACTGCGCAGAAACGATATCGTGGCGGAAGCGGATATGAGCAAACTGACGGATATTAATACCATTGCCATCACGTACTACTGTGAAAATATCAGTAACGATTCCGTGGAGATCAAGGGCAACCACGATTCCGTGCGCCTGAATGTGGAAGACAGGACCAGCAAGTGGATCAAGCTGGAGAGCACCACCGTGGGAGAAGTGGCATCCGGTTATATGATCGGCAATGTGACCCTGGATCAGACGAACATCGAAGTGACTGGTCCCAAGTCGGCGATCACACAGATCGACCATGCGGGAGTTGACATCAATGTGGCGGATTCCACCAGCAGTCTGTCTGCCAACGTGGATATCAAGCTGTACGATGCGGATGACAATGAACTGACCCTGGAGACGGTGAAGAAGAATGTGGATTCCGCTCATATGACGGTAGAAGTGCTGGCAACGAAGGAAGTTCCCGTAGAGATCAAGTATATGGGTGTTCCGGAGGACGGCTATATGGCAACCGGAGAAGTGGAGAGCAGCCTGTCGACGGTGAAGATCGCCGGAACGGCATCTACACTGTTGGGAGTATCTGCCATCACCATACCGGAAGACCGTATGAACATTACCGGACAGTCCGGTGATCTGGTGGATGTCATTAACCTGAAAGATTATCTGCCCTCCAATGTGAGACTGGCGGATAAGAGCTTCGACGGCAAGATCACTGCAACGGTATACATTGAGCCGGTTGTGACCAAGGATCTGTCGGTGCCTGTAGAGAATATTTCGATCAGCGGTGTACCGGAAGGCATGGAAGCAGAGATCACCACGGTGGCAGATACCTATGATATTACGGTATCCGGCTTGTCGAGAAACATCAGCATCCTGCGGGACAACAGTGTGACAGGAGTGCTGGATCTGGAGAAATGGATGGAAGACAATAGTGTGGAGGAACTGACACCGGGAAATTATGCGGTTCCTGTGACATTTAACCTGTCGGAGGACATTACAATAGAAAATGATGTCACGATTCATATCCGGCTGAAGAATGAAGATATGCAATAATTAAAATAGAATGTGAGGTTTTTTAATCATGGCTAGAATGTTTGGAACAGATGGCGTACGCGGAGTGGCCAATGAGGAACTGACTCCGATGCTGGCAATGCAGCTGGGGCAGGCGGGCGCTTATGTACTTACCAAGGAGAATGAGCACAAGCCTACGATCATGGTGGGCTGTGATACCAGAATATCCGGAGATATGCTGGCAAATGCCCTGATGGCCGGTGCCTGCTCGGTAGGTGCCAACTGCATATATGTGGGTGTGATCCCTACACCGGCAGTGGCTTATCTGACGAAGAAATACAAAGTAGATGCCGGAGTTGTGATCTCCGCTTCTCATAATCCGGTAGAATTTAACGGTATCAAATTTTTTGATGGCAACGGCTATAAGCTTCCCGATGCCATGGAAGATGAGATCGAGTCTCTGATCCGCAATAACATGCCCGGTATCAAGTTCCCCATCGGTCCCGGCGTAGGTAAGATCAAATACCGTACCGATGCCAGAGAAGAGTATATCAATCATGCCATGAGAGCGGTCAATGTGGACCTGACCGGATTGAAGATCGTGGTAGACTGTGCGGAAGGAGCTTCCTTCTATACTTCTGTGGAATGTCTGAAAGAACTGGGCGGCAGCGTGGTAGCGATCCACAATAATCCGGATGGTACCAATATCAATGCCAACTGCGGCTCCACCCACATGGAGGAACTGCAGGCGAGAGTCGTATACGAGAAGGCGAACGTAGGTCTGGCCTTTGACGGAGACGCAGACAGACTGCTGGCGGTGGATGAGAACGGTAAGATCGTAGACGGTGACCAAATCATGGCTATCGTAGGCAATTACATGAAGAAACGCGGAACCCTGAAGAAGGATACCATCGTAGCCACCGTTATGAGTAACCTGGGATTCTTCCTGATGGCGGAGAAGAACAATATTCATATGGAGAAGACCAAGGTAGGCGACCGATACGTGCTGGAGCGCATGAAGGAGATCGGCGCCAGCCTGGGCGGAGAACAGTCCGGTCACATTATTTTCCTGGATGAGAATACCACCGGAGACGGACTGCTCAGCGCACTGCATTTGTTACAGGTCATGGTGGATACCGGCAAGCCTCTGTCTGAACTGGCACAGGTGATGGAGGTACTGCCCCAGGCCCTTGTGAATGCGAAGGTGGCAAATCATAAAAAAGAAAAATATATGGAATACCCTGAGATCGCAGAAGCGATTCAAAAACTGGAAGAAAAGTTCGCAGGAGAAGGCCGTGTACTGATCCGTCCTTCCGGAACAGAGCCTCTGGTAAGAGTCATGATCGAAGGCAAGGATCAGCAGGTGATCCAGGAAGAGGCACAGAAGCTTGCCAGCCTGATTCAGGACATCATGTTTTAGCAGACAGATTCCGAAAGTTGTCGGGTAAAAGCCCTTGTGAATGCTTTTCATTCATGCTATGATAGAAATGTGAATGAAAAGTAAAATAATATAACACCAGAGAGAATAATGCAGAATAATATAGATATTGGAGGGTTTATTATATGGTAAGTCAGAAAGTCGTAATCAAGAATCCTACGGGCCTGCATCTGCGTCCCGCCGGAATTCTGTGTAAGGAGGCAATGCAGTTCAAGTCACTCATTACCTTCAAGTTCCGTGAGAATACAGCGAATGCCAAGAGCGTACTCAGTGTATTGGGAGCCTGTGTAAAATGCGGAGACGAGATCGAATTCGTATGCGAAGGCGAGGACGAGGCAGAAGCTTTGAAGACATTGGTGGAAGCTGTAGAGAACGGCCTGGGAGAATAACAGGATCGCTATAGAGGAAGATCACAGAGGCTGTGCATATGGAAGATGCGCAGCCTTTTCCTATGGAATTACGGAGAACCATGGAAAATAATAGTTTCATAGTCAAAGGATTTATGCTATGCTTATGCTATTATTGAACATGAGGGAGAGAAAATAAAATGGAAGAGAAAAGTATGAAGAAAAGTTTTTCCAGCTTAGGTTTCCGATTCCTGATCGGAACGCTGGTCATCTATGCGGTGCAGATGGGAGTCATGGCCATCGTGGGGGCGGTGAAGCCGGAATGGCTGCAGAACACGACGATCAGCCTGATCCTGGCAGTACTGCCGCTGTATCTTATCGGTATGCCGGTTCTGATCGCACTGGTAAAGCGGATGCCCGGGGAAGCACCTGTGAAGAAGAGTATCAAGCCGGGACAATTTATCCTGGCGCTGATCATGTGTTTTGCACTGATGTATTGCGGTAATCTGGTGGGAACGTTGATCACCACGGTTGTGGGGGCCTTAAAAGGCTCTGCGGTAGACAATGCCCTGATGACGTACGCCACCGGATCCAACATGCTCGTGACTTTCCTGTATATGGTGATCTGCGCACCGATCTTGGAGGAATATGTCTTCCGGAAACTGATCGTGGATCGTACCGTACAGTACGGTCAGGGAGTGGCCGTTGTGTTATCCGGTCTGATGTTTGGACTGTTCCATGGCAATCTGAACCAGTTTGCCTATGCATTTTTACTGGGAATGTTTCTGGCCTTTCTGTATGTGAAGACCGGGGAATTGAAAGTGACCATCGGCCTGCATATGTGTATTAATTTTATGGGAGCCGTAGTCAGCGTACTGCTTCTGAAAGCCATCCACCTGGAGGAATATCAGGAGGTCATTGCGGGCGGTGCGGATTCGCAGGCAATCATGGATTATATGATGAAATATCTGCCGGGCTGGATCTTTTATATGATCTATGTACTGTTCATTCTGGCGGTACTGGTTACGGGAATCGTATTGTTCATTGTATTCCGTAAGAAGCTGACAGTGGAGCCGGGACAGATCGCGAAGGGCCAGCGATTCAAAACGGTGATCTGCAATCCGGGAATGTTATGCTACTGTATTTTCTGGATCGTGATGATCATTATCCAGATGTTCCCGGAGATCGTCATGGCCATCACAGGGAATCTGTAAAAGAACAGCTGTGGCGCAGAACCGCCGCAAAGGAGTAAAGTACTATGTATGCATTTGAAAGCAGGATACGTTACAGTGAGACAGACAGTGAAGGGTATCTGACACTGGACGCATTGTTGAATTATTTTCAGGACTGTTCCACATTCCATTCGGAGGATGTGGGACTGGGAATCGGCTATATGAAGGAGATCGGTCAGGTCTGGGTGCTTTCCTCCTGGCAGATCGTGGTGAACCGCTATCCGAAGCTGGGGGAAAGAGTAAAAATCATAACACTGCCCTATGAACTGAAAGCGTTTCTGGGTTATCGTAATTTTGCCATGCTGGATGAACAGGGGGAATATCTGGCGAAAGCCAATTCGCTCTGGAGCCTGCTGGATGTCCGGACCGGGAAGCCGGTGATGGTGAACGAAGCCATGAAGAAGGACTATGGTATAGACGAAAAGCTGGAGATGGAGTATGCTCCCCGCAAGATCGCCGTACCGCAGGGTGGAGAATTACAGGACCCCATCGTGGTGAAGAAACATCATCTGGACACCAACCATCATGTCAATAACGGCCAGTATGTGGACATTGCCATGGAGTATCTGCCGGATGATTTTGTGATCCATCAGATGCGGGCGGAATATAAAAAACAGGCATTTCTGGATGATGTACTGCATCCTTATGTGGTACAGACAGAGAACGGATATATCATCTGCTTACAGGATGAAGCCGGGAAACCTTATGTGGCGGTAGACTTTCAGAGACAGCAATAACAGACTGTCGGAACAGGAGAAAACGTGGAATTGAGATTAGGCGAAAAACAGACGCTGGTAATAGTGAAAAAAGTAGAATTCGGAGTCTATCTGGCAACGAAGGAAGCACCGGAGGACAAGGTGCTGCTGCCGGCCAGACAGGTACCGGAAGGAGCAAAGGTGGGAGACGAACTGGAAGTATTCCTGTATCGGGATTCCAGTGACCGTCTGATCGCTACCACAAGAACCCCCAAGCTGTGTCTCGGACAGGTGGCATTGCTCACCGTGGCACAGGTGGGAAAAGTAGGAGCTTTTCTGGACTGGGGACTGGAGAAAGATCTGTTCCTGCCCTTCAAGCAGCAGACCCGTAAGGTAAAGGCCGGGGAGCAGGTGCTTGCCTCCCTCTATATTGACAAGAGCGGCAGACTGTGTGCCACCATGAATGTCTACGAACATCTGCGCACGGACAGCCCTTACAAAAAAGACGATAAGATCACGGGCAGAATCTATGAGATCAGCAAGAATTTCGGTGCTTTTGTGGCAGTGGATGACTGCTTTTCCGGACTGATCCCGAAGAAGGAACTGTTCGGAGATACGGAGCTTAAGATCGGCGATCAGGTCACCGCCCGTGTGGTGAAGGTGCTGGAGGATGGAAAGCTGACGCTGAGCGTCCGGGAAAAGGCTTATTTACAGATCCAGAAGGACGCGGAGAGGATCGAGAAGCTGCTGGACAGCTATGAGGGCTCCCTGCCTTTCAATGACAAGGCGGCACCGGAGGTCATCGCCCACGAGACCGGAATGAGCAAGAATGAGTTCAAACGTGCCGTTGGACACCTGTTAAAAGAAGGTAAGATCCAGATCACAGAGAAAAATATTCGCAGAGTACGCGGATAGAGTGGAAAAATCAGGAAAAGTGTGTTATAGTGGGGACAACGACAGGAGGTGTTACCATGGATATTGCAGGATTATCAATGTCAATGGCTTCCAACAGATTACAGACGGATGTAGGGATGGCAGTGCTTGGCAAGGCCATGGATACCCAGGAAGCGCAGGGACAGGCAGTAGTAGAACTTATTGATTCTGCCACAATGGAGAGAAGCGTAACTCCCCAGTTAGGCGCGAATATCGATCTGCGGATCTGATGGAACGAGTTATTCATAAGGTATACTGCGAAGAGATAACAATATAAACGCTATAACGAAAAGGGTTCGGGAAAACACTTCCCGGACCTCTTTTTTTCAAAGGGAATGGCATTTTTACTAAAAAATGCATAAAAAACTATTGCATTTATACCAGTTTTTTTGTAAATTTGTATTATGTATGATATGAGGGATCGCGACACCTCTCCCCATATCATTTTCGGGGTGAAATCAAAAGAGAACTATGGTTGGGGACTGAAGGAGCAGAAGATGATATCGAATCAGATTTTACAGAACACCATTGAAGGATTGAAAGGAATCGCCAGAGTAGAGCTTTGTGTCATGGACGTGGACGGCAAGGAAGTAGCGGCCACCATGGATATGGGGAACTGCTCCAAGCCTGCGGTGGAATTCGCGGCATCACCGGCGGATTCTCAGGAGATTCAGGGATATCAATATTTCAAGATCTATGATGAGCAGCAGCTGGAATATATTCTGGTAGCCGGCGGTACCGGTGAGGATGTCTATATGATCGGCAAAATGGTTGCTTTCCAGATCCAGAATCTGCTGGTAGCCTATAAGGAAAGATTCGATAAGGACAACTTTATCAAGAATCTGTTGCTGGATAATCTGCTGTTAGTGGATATCTACAGCCGCTCCAAGAAACTGCACATTCAGACCGACGTGCCCAGAGTGGTCATGATCGTGGAATCTGCGGGAGGGAAGGACAATAACGTTCTGGAACTGGCCAGAACCCATTTCGGCGCCAACAGCAAGGACTTCATCACTGCCGTGGACGAGAGCAACGTGATCGTGGTGAAGGAATTCGCTGAGACCGATACCGGCAAGGAGATCGAGAAAGCGGCCAGAGCACTGGAAGCAGCGCTTCTCAAGGAAGGGATCCGCGAGATCCGTATTGCTTACGGCACCATCGTACATGAGATCAAGGAAGTCAGCCGTTCCTACAAGGAAGCCAAGATGGCTCTGGATGTCGGCAAGATCTTCTTCGATGAGAGAGATATCATTGCGTACAGTGAACTGGGAATCGGCCGTCTGATCTATCAGCTGCCCATTCCTCTGTGCAAAATGTTCATCCGCGAGATCTTCGGTGGCAAGAGCCCGGACGATTTCGACGAGGAGACGCTGACCACGATCTATAAGTTTTTCGAGAACAGCCTGAATGTGTCCGAGACCTCCAGACAGCTGTTCATCCACAGAAATACACTGGTGTATCGTCTGGATAAGTTACAGAAGAGTACAGGGCTGGATCTGCGGGTATTTGAAGATGCCATCACCTTCAAGATCGCACTGATGGTCGTAAAATATATGAAGTATATGGAAACTTATGAGTACTAAAATCGTCTTATAAAAGAGACGGGCAGCACAAAGGCAGCAACTGCCCGTGGGGTGGGATCTTACGGGCAATAGAAAGGCATGATATAAAATGGCAAACAAAGAAGCACAAAGGCTGAAAAGAGAACGCATCATAGAGGAAAACGGAATTATCTATCTGGACAATGTAAGCAAGTCCTATTCCTCGGGTTCTCCGGCACTGAACGGTGTGTCGTTAAGCATCGGAAGAGGGGAATTTGTATTTATCGTAGGTGACAGCGGATCCGGTAAATCCACGTTGATCAAATTACTGCTGCGGGAGCTTACAGCGACCAGCGGCAGTGTTTATGTTATGGGAAATGATCTGGCGAAATTAAAGCACAGACAGATTCCCCGTTTTCGTCGTAACCTGGGCGTGGTGTTCCAGGATTTCCGTCTGCTGAATGACCGTAATGTCTATGAAAATGTAGCATTTGCACAGCGTATCGTGGAGACTCCCGTCAGCGAGATCCGCAGGAACGTTCCTGCCATTCTGGCGACGGTGGGACTGGCCGGCAAATATAAGGCCAAGACCAAACAGCTCTCCGGTGGTGAGCAGCAGCGTGTTGCTCTGGCGAGAGCGCTGGTGAACAATCCTTCCGTACTGCTGGCGGATGAGCCCACCGGTAATCTGGATCCCAATAATTCCTGGGAGATCATGAAATTGCTGGAGGAGATCAACGAGAGCGGCACCACGGTAGTTGTGGTAACCCATAACCGCGAAATCGTCAATGCCATGCAGAAACGAGTGATCACCATGAAAAAAGGTGTGATCATCAGTGACGAAGAGAAGGGTGGGTATATTGATGAAGATTAGTACACTTTTTTATACGATCAAACAGGGATTTGCCAATATTTTCCGGAATAAATGGTATTCCCTGGCATCTATCGCGACAATATCCGCATGTCTGTTTTTATTCGGCCTGTTCTACTCTATCGTGGCCAATTTTCAGAATATCCTTAAGACGGCGGAAGAGGGCGTATCCGTCACGGTATTTTTCCACAGCGAGATGGATAACTGCGAGAGCCATACGGAGGGACAGATCCCTTCCGAGCAGCGTCTGGAAGAGATCGGACAGGATATTGCCAGACGTGCCGAGGTATCCGAGGTACAGTTCCAGTCCGCGGATGAGGCCTGGGCGACGTTCGGACCGGATTATTTCGGTGAGGATTATGCGGAAGGTTTCCCTGAGAACCCGTTAGCGGGAGAGGATACCTACGAGATCTTCTTAAGCGACGTATCCATGCAGGATGCGCTGGTGACCTGGCTGCAATCCATTCCGGAGGTGCGCAAGGTCAATTATTCCGAGATGACAGCCAATACCCTGAGCGGTCTGAATCTCCTGATTGCTTATGTGTCCATGGGCATCATCGTGATCCTGCTGGCAGTCAGCATCTTCCTGATCAGCAATACCGTAGCCATCGGTATTTCTGTCCGGTCGGAAGAGATCAATATTATGAAATACATCGGAGCCACGGACTTCTTCGTGCGTGCCCCCTTCGTGCTGGAGGGTATGCTGATCGGTCTGATCGGTGCGGCAGTACCTCTGGGACTGATCTATTCCCTGTATAATTACGCGCTGAATTATGTGGTGAACCGTTTTATGGTACTCAGCGGCTTCCTGAACTTCCTGCCGGTAGACGAGGTGTTCCATTTCCTGATTCCGGTATCTCTGGGAGTAGGTGTGGGCATCGGTTTCCTGGGAAGTATCTCCACGGTAAGGAAGCATCTTCACGTATAACTGCAATTCCATCAGATAACCCGAATCCTTAGTCATGATGCAGACGGACCACAGATCCGCACCGCATCATGACTGTGTTTTATAGAGAATGGAGACAAAGTCAAAATTGAATAAAAAGAAAAAAGGTTTCCTGTGCCTGTTCTTGTGTCTTATTCTGACAGTGTCCTTCGGTATGCAGGGACTGCAGGCAAATGCCACCAGTATGTCGTCCATTACCTCTGACAGTATCCGGGACAAACAGGATCAGATCAAACAGGCGGAACAGGAACGGGAACAGATGAAAAGCAATCTGAGCAACCTGGAGCAGATCAAAAAAGATCTGGAGACGCAGAAGACGAATCTGAAGAACTATGTGGCTCAGTTAGACAAGAATTTAAGCCAGATCGAGCAGAACATTGCGGATCTCAAAAATAAGATCACGGCGAAAGAGGAAGAAATCGCCCAGACCCAGGCGGAGCTGGATGCGGCTCTGGAGCAGGAAGAAAACCAGAAAGATGCCATGATCCGCCGCATAAGAATTATGTATGAGAGAGGGGATTCCTATATCCTCGATATGATGCTGAAAGCGGAAAGCTTCAGCGATTTCCTGAACCGGGCGGATTTCATGGATCTGATCATGGCCTATGACAGACAGCAGTGGAAGGATTTCATGGAGAACCGCAAATATATCGAACTCTGCAAGGAAGAGCTGGAGGCGGAGAAAGCCATTCTGGACGAAGCCAAGGCCGGCGTGGAACAGGAGCAGGCCAATATGGAGGCACTGATCGACCAGAAGAACCGGGACATTACCGCCTATGAGTCCGATATCAGCAACAAGGAACAGGCTATCAAGGAATACAAGCAGTCCATTGCGGATCAGGATGCGGAGATCGCGGCCCTGGAGGCAGCCATTGCCGCAGAGAAAAAGAAGATCCTGGAAGCCAGTGGTACGGTGCTGACCTATGACGGTGGTACCTTCAAATTCCCGCTGGCGACCTATACCCGGATATCCGATGATTACGGCAACCGTATCCATCCCACTCTGGGAATCGAACAGTTCCACAACGGTGTGGATTTTGCGGCACCCAAAGGAACGGCGATCTATGCGGCCTATGACGGACAGGTGGTGGCAGCCACCTACAGTAATACCATGGGCAACTATGTGATGATCGACCATGGCGGCGGACTGTATACGATTTATATGCATGCTTCGGCACTGTATGTGTCCAAGGATGATGTGGTGGTCAGAGGAGAGACCATTGCGGCGGTGGGTTCCACCGGCCGGTCTACCGGCAACCATCTGCATTTCAGCGTGCGTAAGGATGGAGCCTACACTTCACCCTGGAACTACCTGTCGCAATAGATTGTCAATAGACAGAATCACGTGGCTGCTTGCAGACAAAGTGATCTGCCTATTAGACAATCAAACATACATGAGCATGTAGGGCGATAGCCCGGAATGCGAATGTATGCAGCATTCCGAGAGTGCGAAGCACGAAGAAATGCGTGTTGCGGCAAGAATGTGGAGAAGCAACGCAAGCCCGTAAAATAAAAGGAGGATTTATGGAGGAAAATAAGGAATTGGAGAATGTCACCGAAGAACAGGCAGCGGGAACTCCGGCGGCAAATAACGGCGAGAAAAAAGGACTGTTTCTCAGCGGCCTGATCGTAGGATTTGCGGCGACGCTGCTGATCGTGGGCGGTATCTTTATCGCTTTTCAGATCCACAGCATCGTGACCATGAAGGACGATGTGTCGGCTCAGGTATCCTACGGAGAGGATTCCGCAGTTAATGCGCAGTCGATCAAAAAGCTACAACTGTTAGAGGATACCGTGAAGGAGAATTTTTATCTCAGCGATGTCACCAATGAGCAGCTGGAGGACGGCATGTTCCGGGGACTGATGGATTCTCTGGACGATCCGTATTCTGAGTATTACACGGCGGAGGAACTGAACGAACTGACGGAACAGACCCAGGGAATCTACTACGGCATCGGTGCTTACGTCAGCATGGATTCCGAGACCAATCTGCCGAAGATCAGCGGCGTGATCGAGGGAGCTCCGGCAGCGGACGTGGACCTGCGGGCCAACGATATCATCTATGAGGTGGACGGCGTGTCTACCGCAGGCAAGACACTGACGGAAGCGGTGAACCTGATCCGCGGCGAAGAAGGTACTACGGTGGATCTGACCATTGTCAGACAGGGAGCGGGAGATTATCTGCATGTTACCGTGGAGAGAGCCAAAGTAGAGAGCCCGACCGTAAAATACGAGATGCTGGATGACAATATGGCATATATTCAGATCGTGGAGTTCGACGATGTGACCATCGACCAGTTTACGGATGCACTGGCGACTGTAAAGGGCTCCGGCATGGAGGGACTGATTCTGGATCTGCGCGGCAATCCCGGCGGAAGTCTGGATGCAGTGGTAAGGATCGCGAGAAAGCTGCTTCCGGAAGGAATGATCGTATATACCGAGGATAAGGCAGGCAAGCGCACGGAGTATACCTGTGACGGTAAGACTCCTCTGGAAGTGCCTCTGGTAGTACTGGTGGACATGAACAGCGCCAGCGCCTCCGAGATCCTGGCGGGAGCAATCCAGGATTATGGAATCGGAACGCTGGTAGGCACCACTACTTTCGGCAAGGGAATCGTACAGCAGATCATGCCCTTTACCGACGGATCCGCCATCAAGATCACCATCAGTGCCTACTATACGCCCAATGGACGCAACATCCACGGAACCGGTATCGAACCGGATGTGGTATGCGAGTTCGACGGGGAGGCTTACTACAACAGCGATGACCCTGTAGACAATCAGCTGGAGAAGGCAAAAGAGGTTCTGCAGGATCTGATGAAATAACAATACAAAATAATAAAATAAAAAAGTGTTGACAAAACGTACAAAATTGTATAATATGTAACCCATAAAAACAAAGGCGTTTTTACCAGACTGGTAAAAGCGCCTTTTTCTGTTACAAAAATTCCTTCCCGGAATGCAGAATGGAGGAGCAAAATGATCAGACTGGAAAATGTTTGTAAGAATTTCGGAGATCTCCAGGTACTGAAAAATGTAAATCTGGAAGTAAAAGAAGGCGAGAAGCTGGTTATCATCGGACCCTCCGGTTCCGGTAAATCCACCACCGTGCGATGCATGAATTTCCTGGAGGAGCCTACCAGCGGAAATGTGTACATAGACGGGCAGAAGCTGACCCATGGGAACAAGACGAAGATCATACGGGAGTCCATCTCCATGGTATTTCAGCAGTTCAACCTGTATCCGCATATGACGGTACTGAAGAACCTGACCATAGCACCCATGAAGCTGCACCACAAGAGCAAGAAGGAAGCCGAGGATCTGGCTTATCACTATCTGGATGTGGTAGGGCTGAGGGATAAGGCACATGTATATCCCACCACTCTTTCCGGTGGACAGCAGCAGAGAATCGCCATTGCCAGAGCCCTGTGTGCACAGACGAAGATCATCCTCTTTGATGAGCCGACTTCCGCACTGGATCCGGAGACAATCCAGGAAGTACTGGATGTCATGATCAAGCTGGCAAAGGAAAATATCACCATGGTAGTTGTTACCCATGAGATGGGATTTGCCAGACAGGTGGCGGACCGGGTGGTATTCATGGCGGACGGACAGATCATCGAGGAAGGCACACCGGATCATTTCTTCGATAATCCTTCCAATGAACGTGTGAAACAGTTCCTTGGCAAGATCATCCGCTAGGCAGCGGTACTACATTCACAGGTCTGACCACGGAGCCGCAATTTACATCAGGTCAGTCAGAAGGCTTCGTGTTTAGATATATAAGTAAGGGAATAAAAGGAGGAAAAAATTATGAAAAATCTGAGAAAATGGACTGCACTGGCAGCAGTTATGGCAATGACGGCAACCCTGTTCACCGGATGTGGCAGCTCCGATGCTCCGGCTTCTGAGGCAGCAGCACCCACTGCAGAAAGCAGTGCGGCAGTGGCAACGGCATCCGCAGAAGCTCCCGCAGCAGACGGCGAGCTGGCAGCAGACGTACAGGCTATCGTAGATCGTGGCGTCTTAAGAGTCGGTGTAAAAAATGCTGTGGTAGGCTTCGGTTTTCAGGACACCCTGACCGGTGAATACTCCGGACTGGAGATCACTCTGGCAGAAAAGATCGCAGAAAGTCTTGGTGTGGACATAGAGTTCACTGCCGTGACCGCAGCTACCAGAACCGAACTTCTGGACTCCGGCGATATTGACTGTGTACTGGCTACTTTCACCATTACCGATGAGAGAAAACAGAGCTGGGATTTTTCCACACCTTATTTTACAGACTATGTAACCGTGCTGGTAGAGGATAAGAGCGGCATCAGTTCTCTGGCAGATCTGGTAGACAAGAAGGTCGGCGTATCTTCCGGTTCCACCTCTGCAAAAGCACTGGTAAAGGCTATGATCGATGCAGGACTGATCGATGGCAGCGGATTTGATGCAGATACCTTTGATCCCGCACTGTGGACCACCGGAATCTCTTTCCAGCAGTATGATGACTATCCCGCTATTTCTACCGCACTGAGTGCCGGTGAAGTAGATGCCTTCTGTGTAGATAAGTCCATTCTGGCCATCTACAAGACCGACGGACGTTCTTACATTGATGATAAGTTCTCTCCTCAGGAATATGGCGTAGCTACCACCAAGGGCTCCGGCTTCTCCGCATATGTGGATGAACTGGTACAGGGATGGCTGGCAGACGGCACTATTGACAGCCTGATCACTGAGAACGGATTAGAGTAAGACAAAGCAGGAATCACCCACGGCGTCCGGAGAGCATGATACGTCAGGCAGGACGCTGTGGAAATTAAGAGGAACTGGGAGGAAACACTATGTCTGGTATTATTTCAGCAAGAGCCTGGGGCAAGGTCTGGGCGTACAGGAGCACATTCCTGTTAGGACTTCTGAATACTGTGGAGACAGCATTTTTCGCGATCCTGCTGTCTCTGGCACTGGGTGTGATCTTCGGCCTGATGGCTACCAGCGGGAAAAAGGGACTGCAGGTCATCAGCAGAGTATATGTGGAGATCATGCAGAATACACCGATTTTGCTGCAGCTGTGTTTCTTCTACTATGCACTGGCGTTTTCCGGTCACAGCATCGGAATCCTGCCTACCGGTATCGTTGCACTGGGCGTATACACCGGAGCCTATATGGCTGAGGTGGTACGCGCCGGCATCGAAGCCGTTCCCAGGGGACAGTTCGAGGCGGCTGTGTCCCAGGGATTTACCTACGTGGAGCGGATGTATTACATCATCCTGCCCCAGAGCATTAAGATCATCCTGCCGCCCATGGTAAACCAGATCGTGAACCTGATCAAAAATACCTCCTGCCTGTATATTATCGGCGGAGCAGATCTGATCTCGCTGACTTACAGTTTTGTCACCGGTGAAAATACCGGTGGTGCCTATGCTCCGGCCTATCTGGTCAGCGGCCTGTTATTTTTCATTATATGTTACCCTCTCTCCAAGACCGCCAGTGTCTGGGAGATTCATCTGAAGAAGAGAGACCAGCGGGTGACGTTTCAGAGAACAGAAGGGACGGTGACGGACAATGAGTAATCTGGAAGCGAGTTTTTCCATTCTGGGTCAGAAAGGTGTCTTGGCCTATATTTTAAAGGGCACGGTATTCACCCTGATCATTGCGCTGATCGCCGTGGTACTTGGCATTGTCATCGGTTCCATACTGGCACTGTGCAGAAATTACTGCACAGGCAAAAAGACGAAAATATTCGGCGTTATTGCCACCGTATACATAGAAGTATTTCGAAATACTCCGTTACTGTTGTGGATCTTCATCTGCCTGGTGTTCTGTCCCTGCCCGGAGTTGTTTAACCGGAAATTATTCGGGCTGACCACCGTGGAGACCAAGCTGTTATTCAAGGCAGCGGTAGCCCTGATCCTGTTTACTTCTTCCGTTATTGCGGAGATCATCCGCGGCGGCCTGAACTCCATCGCACACGGCCAGTTTGAGGCCGGGCATGCACAGGGCTTCAATGTGGTACAGGTCATGATCTACATTATTCTGCCCCAGGCCTACCGGAATGTTATTCCTACCCTGTTAAGTCAGGTTATCACTACCATCAAGGATTCTTCCTACCTGGCCAACGTGGCCACCATCGAACTGATGGCCCGGACGAAACAGCTGCTGTCCGCAGCCAGCCGCTACAATGGTACCGGCAATGTAAATGTATCGGATGTATTTGTACTGTTTGGAGTAGCTGCATTGATTTATTTTATCATCAATTATACCCTGTCCTGTGTGGTGCGTTCCATGCAGAAACGGCGGAAGAGACCGGTACGCGTGACGGCGGATTAAGGGTAAGCCATAAGCAGAAAAAGAAAAGAGGATATTCATGGAACAGTATGTGATTACGATTTCAAGACAATTCGGAAGTATGGGACGTTCCATTGCCAGGGAACTGTCCGGAATGCTGGGAATAGAATTCCTGGACAGAGATATTGTAGAAGCTACGGCGAAGCGTATGGGATTGCCGGTATCCATCATCAGTGATGAGGAAGAAAGCATGAAATCCACCTTTTTCCGCAGACAATATCCTCTGGGTATGGGAATGTCCAGCCTGAAGGATGAGATCTTCTATACGCAGAAAAATATCATCCGGGATTTCGCAGCCAAAGGCTCCTGCATCATCGTGGGACGGTGTGCGGACTACATTCTGGAGGATATGCCGAATCACCTGAATGTGTACGTCTACGCTCCCGATGAAGCCCGCCTGAAAAACTGTGTGGAGAATCTCCAGATGGATCCCCAGACCGCGAAAAAGATGATGCGGGATGTGGATGCCGCCAGAAACCGTTACCACAAGGCCTATATTCCCGGATGGCAGAGTGTCTTCGACCATAAGGATATCATGATCGACAGCAGCCGGTTCGGCATCGACGGCACGGCAAAGATCCTGGCGGATATTGTCAGAAACCAGTGGGGCTGATGGTCCACAGATTCTTGATCTGCGGGGAAAGGGTGGCATAGTCCCAGGTGCGGGAACTGTTGCTTACCCGGTTGGGATCCTTGATGCAGAAGCCCGTGTCATCATAACCATAGAGCAGGATATAGTGGCCGGAGGTGGTGAAATCTCCCGGCCGCATGCTGCATACGATAAGCTTGCCCTGATCCAGGGCTTTTTTCATACTGCTTTCATTTAAGGGCAATTCTTTGCCGGACAGTCCCAGAGCTGCCAGGCCGTCGGTCCACAGGGACCAGCTGGTGCCGTATTCCGTATAATATCCGTTTTTTTCACAATAGGAAGCAATCTCTCTCGGTGTACCGTTTAAGTCCCGGGTGAAATATACATAAGCCATGGACAGACAGGTGGGACCGCAGCCGGCGAGGCCGATAATGCTGTCTCCGAAGGATTCATAGCCCCAGCGCCTGTCCCACTGCAGGAGCAGAGGAACCTGTCCGATGATGACATCGGAAGTGAGGTCGATGGACTGCCCCAGATAATTTTGCCGGTTGGGATAATCTGCCACGAAATCTGCTGCTTCCGGGTTGTTTTCCGCAAGTTCTGTCAGGGCTTCTGTGATGTTGTCGTTGTCGGCAGAAGAGAGACTTCCGGCGGAAGCGGATTCTTTTTCCTCCCGCAGCGCGGTAAAATCATATTGGGACACCGGTAGATCATAGCGGGCGGACAGCTGATAATACAGATGATTGACCGCAGGCAGGATCTCGCTGCCGTAATCCTGCCAGAAAGAGACCGCGGTGAGAACCAGTAAAACAGCAACGGAAATGCGGAAGAAGCGGGCGATGCGTTTTCTCCTGCGTCTGGCCCGCTTCCGGCGGAGCATCTCCTGTCTGGAAATTCTGCGGCGGTGCTGTTGCTGCACCGGTACCGGATGCACTACATTTGTATTCATAAAAATCCCTCCCAAGAGAACCTTTTTTTGACAAAATAACCGTCTTTTTCTATAGAAGAGTATAAAGGAATGTCTGATAAAAAGTCTTTTAAGCAGTTTTAAGATTTTGGACAGATATCTTTAAGATTCCATGAAGGTATGGTACAATAAAGCATAAACCAAAATCATTCGGAAAGGGGAAGGGACCGATGATCAGGAGGAAATATGTTCCGCTGCGTATCGTGCAGCCGGGGATGATGATCGATCAGGCGATCATAGACCGTGCAGGCCGTGTGCTGATCGCCAGACGTACCCGACTGGAGGATTTTCACATCGATGCGCTGAAGAAAATGGGGGTCACAGGAATCTATACCTGTGAGGGTACAGAAGATGAGAAACCGGTAAACGCGGACAAGCCGCAGGAACTGCCGGCACCGTTACAGAAGAAATACGAGCAGGTGAAGGTGAAGGATCCGGCCAAGGTGCAGATCTCTGAGAGCGTGCGCAGCCGCGTGGCGCAGGGGGTACAGTATCTGTATCAGGATACGCAGTCGCCGGATTTTACCAATGCATCCCGAAGTATTACGGATGATCTGCTGCGGGCCATCGAGGATAATGATGCGGTGGCGGTGGATATTGGTGCGCTGAAGATCAGCGATGAATATACTTTCAAACACAGTGTGGATGTAGCGACCATGTCCATGATTGTGGCAAGAAAATACGGACTGGATGACAAACAGGTCTATGAGATCGGAATTGCGGGACTGCTGCACGATATTGGCAAGTCGAAGATTCCCAATGAAGTCCTGAACAAGGCAGCGCGGCTGACGGATGAGGAGTTTGCGATTATGAAGCAGCATTCGGTATATGGCTACCGGATCCTGCAGCCCAAGGATGATCTGTCCATGGAGATCAAGCTGGGAGTATTGCAGCACCATGAGAAGATGAATGGTAAGGGTTATCCCATGGGTGTCACGGGGGATAAGATTGATTTGTTTGCCCGGTTAATCTCGGTATCGGATATTTATGATGCACTGGTGACGGAACGGCCCTATAAGAAGCCGTTTTCCCCCAGAGATGCCGTGGAAATGATCATGTCCATGACGGAAGAACTGGATATTACGGTGATGCGTTGTTTCCTGGAAAGCGTCATTCTCTATCCGGTGGGTACGGATGTGGCACTGAGCAACGGCGAGACTGCCCGGGTCGTGGAGAATGTCCCCAATGCAGTCCTGCGCCCCAAGGTGCTGGGCCTTACCACCGGCAAAGTATACGACCTCGCCAATGATGTGAAATGTGCGAATATAATTATTCTGTAAATAGAAAGTTAGTGAAATAAATATTTTTCTAAACCGGACGAACTCCCGGAGCGGAATGTGTTTCTCTGGGAGTTTATTTACGGATTCCTTATTTCCACCATTAGAATCCCCAATAAGCCATATTGTAGGAATCGGCCTGAAAAC
>OIZA01000127.1_pt1 | contig 45745 bp, 78 predicted proteins | sample 1588381 | NCBI WGS metagenome assembly OIZA01 (sample SAMN03283277) | human gut metagenome | biome: human-associated habitat; material: feces | host: Homo sapiens | place: Peru | collected 2012 | reverse complement strand
TTTTGTTTTATAATTTTATATTTTTTTCTTGCAGATATTCGGTTATTCTTTGATATTTCTTAGAATTGCTGTTTTTTATGCGTCGAAATGCACCGAATGTTTTTGGTATCAGTTCTTCCGGAAGAACTTCAAGAAGAACATAATAAATTCTTCTGTCGATTTCTTCTTGCTTTTCTTTTTCGAGCAAATCCAGATAATCTTGATATCCTCGTTTCTGCTCTTCTGTCCTATCATCAACATATGGACGGTGACTTGCAATGAAAGGGTTGGCTTTTTTTCCTTTTATGTAAAAGTAATCGGGAGAAAAAGCAGTTATAGAGCATCGACAACCGGGATGAAAATTTCCATGTACTCTTGCATAGTTTGGTAGCTTTGGATATTTTGATAAGCCATTTTTGACCGTGTATACTCTGCCGATCATTTTGGCACATTCGCCGCAGCATGGATGCCCTAAGTCGCTATACATAACCAAGCCGTTTGTATATGAAATTGCATTGGGAATTACATATTTAATTATTCCTTTTGCGCATTGATCAAAAGTGTTCTCTGTATATCGAGGTTGCGATTCAAGATATTCTACGGCTTTTCTCCCCTCATCAAACATTTTCAGCTTAAAATGCCAATCAATCAAACGGTTAAAATCGTTATGCGACCATCCGCAATGTTCATTTGCAAGCATAAGCTCGGTAGATTTCCAAAGAAGCGCAGAGCACAATTCTTTTTCGCTTTCGATACCTTTCTCACCGTCATCAAAATGCCCGCCAGCCATCATCCGCAGAACATAGTCCAACGAGCCAAGAGAGCCGTCGCCAGACATGGTATCAACACGACCAAAATTCGGAACAGGTATTGCGCGAATATCATTTGCGCAGTTCATATCATAAATTCTGTCGCCTATTACTATATAATCTGAATATCTTGCGTCCGAAAAAACATCCCTGTTGTTCGGGCGCATTTTTGATAAATACCCATTTTCAAAGAAAGCAATGAATTTACCTTGATAAACAGGGGATGAAAGTTTTCGATTAACTGCCCATGATATCATTTTGTTTTTTTCCTTTGAACAACTGTATTAATGATCTTTGCTCATCTTGAGGTAGAGCAATTACATACTTAAGAAAATCGACAATAGCCGGATCGAGCTTCGACAGATCGAGCGTGTCGGAACTGAGGGAAGCTTCATCTGTTTCTATACTAAAATACTCAACCGAAATACCAAAATAGTCTGATATTTTTTTAATCGATGTAGCGCGTGGCTGTGCTCCCTGCTTCCAGTGCGTAGCGGTTGCATTGGAAAAACGCAGCTCCTCGCAGACTTTGCTCGGATATTTGTCTTTTTCAGCACACAGTTCAACGAATTTTTCCCAAAACATAATTTTGCACCATTTAAAATTTAATTAGTAAAATCAAATTGTGAAAGGCGCCGAAAAAGTAGAAAACGTAGATTTTTCTATTGACAAAGTAGAAAAAGTAGATTATAATAGAACCATCAAAGCACCGAACACACCGGTGCTACGACACAAACGGAGACGCGCCTCCGCTTGTTATAGACATCGCGCCTTACCATATACGATTGTTCCGCAACTCAATTGTAACACGGCAGGGCGCAAATGTCAAGGGAAATTCTGAAAAACTAACCGCAAAGAAAGAAAAGGCAGGCAAAACAAAAAACCAATGGATGCGCGTATCCATTGGTTGAAATTGCGACCCGTCAATAAGGGAGCAGGCAAATTCAAAAGCTTGGCTAACATAACCGCGCTCCTTTCTTTGCCAAGACGGCACGCCGTCAGTATACCGCTGATCGGCGTGTTTGTCAAGAAAAATTCTTAAAAATTAATATATTAAAAAGGAGGACAAAATGAACCTTGACCTTAAGACCCGGATAGTTCGGCTTCATATAAAGCAGAACGACATCGCAAAGATGTTGAGCGGCAACGGCTTTCCGGTACATCCCGCAGAGCTGAGCGACGCGATTCACGCAAAGAACAGCTACCCGAAAACCCTTAAGATTCAGAACGATCTTAAGAATCTTCTGACCAAGCTCGAACACGAAAGGGGACTTGACTGATGCCCCGCGCAGCCATGACCGAAACCGAAAAACGGTGCGCTTCGGTCGTGCGGCATATCGACGCATACAAAGCAGAAAGATACCGGAAGGGAGACGATAAAGACACCGTCGCAAAGAAACTCGGTCTGTCCTACGGTCGCCTGAAAAGCATTCTCAGGACATCCCCGGAAAGCGTCACCCTCTCGGAGCTTTCTGCCATCGCAAACGCGATGAACATCTCAATCTCAACTCTCATAGGAGGCTGACATGAAAAAGTACATCCCCGGCACGCTTGCCCTCACACTCATGTATATCTTTCTTGCGCTTGCCGTGACCTTCGGAGTAAAGGCTCTCGCCGCTCTGCCGGTTATCGCATACGCGCAATACAAACTTCTTTTCAGGAGGAGCAAATCATGAAAACACTCACCCCCGCCCAAATGCATACCTTCGCAGAATATGCCCTTGAACACATCTTCATCCTCAACTGCCGCGCTCCGAAAAATGTGGAATTCAGTATGTCGTACAGCACGACTTCAATCAGGGTCAGCCTTTTCATCTATCAGCAAGGCACCATCAAAATCCTTTATTCGGAACACGCATACACATACACATTCAGCAAAGACAACAGCGAGGTATACAACAAAATCAAAAGCTGGGAAGAAAGATACCTCAAGGAGACCCCCGAAGATGACACTCTGGGATGAAATCACCATAGCCGACTACGAGCAAAAATGGCTCGACCCGGATTACGATTTTGCAAACCGCTGTTACCGATCCGACGAAGAAGCAGCCGAGACCAACACCCGCGAAATGCCCCTCACGGAAGATGAGGAGTATGAAGAAGACCTCCGCATGACGGAGATGAGAAGAGAAATCCTCGGAAGGAGATACGCATGAACCTCTACGAAATCAACTCACAGATAAAACGAATCCTCGATAACGGCTTCAACGGGAGCATCGACCCCGAAACCGGCGAGATCATCGACGAAGGCGAACACGACCTTGAAACCCTTGAAATCCTCCGTCAGGACAAGCTTGAAGGCATAGCCCTCTATATCAAGAACCTGACCGCTCTGGCAGACGATATAAAGGCAGAGGAGAAATCCCTTGCCGAGCGCAGAAAAGCCGCAGAAGCCAAAGCAGAGCGTCTGAGCGCGTATCTCGCGGACGACCTCACCTCTCACGGCGAGAAAAAGCTTGAAACCGCAAAATGCGCCGTCACAATGAGAAAATCCGAAGCGGTCATCGTCGACGAATCCCTCCTCGACATGACATGGTTCAAACCCACCACCACATACAAGCCGATGCTGGCTGAAATAAAGAAAGCAATCAAATCCGGAGAAACCGTCGACGGCGCACATATCGAAGAAAGGCAGAAGGTAACAGTGAAATGAACGAGAAAAACTACTTTACAGAGCTGAATGCGATAAACGTCAGCGACAAAACCGAGAAGAAAAACGGTATGACCTACCTCTCATGGGCATGGGCATGGGGAGAGCTGAAAAAGCTCCATCCGGATGCAACCTACACCGTCTACGAAAACAAGGACGGCTGGCTCTACCACACCGACGGTCGCACCTGCTGGGTAAAGACCGGTGTCACCGTAAACGGAATCGAGAACATCGAGTACCTGCCGGTCATGGATTTCCGCAACAACTCCATCCCGGCGGATAAGGTAACCTCCTACGACGTAAACAAAGCCGTCCAGAGATCTCTCACCAAATCCGTTGCCCGTCACGGTCTCGGTCTTTACATCTATGCCGGAGAAGACCTCCCCGAAGGCGAGGAAAAGCCGCAGGAGAGACAGACCGAAAAGCCCCCGAAAGCCAAACCCTCAGCCGAAATCACCTGCACCAAATGCGGAGTAAAGATCGAGCCGGTCATAGCCAAGACCGGCAAGACCATGACCGCGCAGGAGATTTCCGACTTCTCAAGAAAGAAGTTCGGACAGTGCCTCTGCCCCGCCTGCCAAAAGATCGAGAATGAAAGAGCTAAAGCATGAAAGGCAGGATCGCCTCCGAAATAACCTTCACCGCCGACCGGAAGCAGCGCGTCACAATAGAGCTTGACGAGGACTTCCGTCCGGCATGGGACGGGCTTCACGGAGAAGATGTCGAAATCACCGTTAAGAAGTACCGCAAAAAGCGCAGCCTTGATTCGTCAGCCTACGCATGGGTGCTCCTCGACCGCCTCTCCGAAAAGCTCCGCATCCCGAAGGAAAGGATATACCGTTCCCTCATCCGCGACGTAGGCGGCAACTGCACGACCGTCTGCGTTCAGGATAAGGCGGTGGATAAGCTGACAGAATCATGGCAGAGAAACGGCATCGGATGGGTCACCGACACCATGCCCTCAAAGCTGAAGGACTGTAAGATCGTGATCCTCTATTACGGCTCCTCCACCTACGACACCGCCCAGATGTCCCGCCTCCTTGATCTCATCATTGAGGAGTGCAAGGAGCAGGGCATCGAAACCAAAACCCCGAACGAGATCGCGGAGATGCTGAGCCTATGGGAAAACGCGAGATAAAATCCGTCCTCAAGACCCGCCCCGGTCTGTGCTACCTCTGCAAAAGGCAAACCGAAACCTGTCTCCACCATGTGTACTTCGGCTTCAACCGCTGGATGTCCGACGAAAACGGCTTCGTCGTCTTTCTCTGCCCCGATTGCCATACCGAATCCCCCACATCAGCCCATAAATGCCGTGACACCGACCTTTACCTCAAGCGCAGATGTCAGGCGGCATACGAAAAAAACCACACAAGAGACGAGTTTATGCGCCTTGTGGGACGAAATTACTTAACCGAAAAGGAGAAAGAGAAATGAAAGAACAGAACTACATCGTAAGAGCCGACAGAGCAGGAGTGTTATTCGGCAAAATCAAGGAGCGCAGCGGAAGCGAAGTCACCATGACCGACGTCCGCCGTATCTGGTACTGGGACGGTGCGGCATCCCTTTCGCAACTTGCCGTCGAGGGAACAAAAAAACCCCAAAATTGCAAGTTCACCATCTACGTCCCCGAGATGATTATACTCGGAGTGATTGAGATTATCCCCTGCACCGCCGAGGCTGAAGTCAGCATAAAGGAAGTCCCGGAATGGAGAGTGTAAAAAAGTTTGTTGCTGTCAGATGCGGCTCCGACTTCGGCTACGGCTACGGCTCCGGCTCCGGCTCCGGCTTCGGCTACGGCAACGGCTCCGGCTCCGGCTACGGAATTGCGTCGTACGACGGCAGAGATGTGCATCTGATTGATGACGTACAGACCATAATAACCGCCGTCTTCGGCAACGTAGCAAAAGGATATATCCTCGAAAACGATCTGACCCTCACGCCATGCTACGTCGCAAAAAGCGGAAACACCTTTGCCCACGGAAATACATTAAAAGAGGCAATCGATGCACTGCACGAAAAGCTCTTTGATGATATGCCCGAAGAAGACCGCATCGCAGAATTCTTCAAAACCCACAGCCCCGGCGTGAAATATCCCGCAAAAGATCTCTTTGTGTGGCACAACAGGCTCACCGGAAGCTGCGAAGCCGGACGGATGTCCTTCGCCCGAAGTCACGACATAGACCTCGAGAATGACACCTTTACCATAGAGGAGTTCGTCAGCCTCTGCAAAGACAGTTACGGCGGGAAAACTATAAAGAAGCTCCTCGGATAACCCCTCAGACAGCCTGATGACAGCCGGCAAAGACCGACCGCCCGACGGAGCGCATCCGTCCCAGTATCAAGCCTCGCCAAAGTACACGGCGAATGAGCGCGGAGAGATATGGCGACACTCCCGCGCCGGAGATGTGACTGTACGGCGTTACCCGCAGACGCTATCACATCAGCGGGACACCGGAACGTAACTCAACAGCAGAGAACACCGCACGCGGCGGGGTATGAAGGTGCAATTCCTTCCGTTCCGACCAGCCGAAAGGCATAAAAAATACCGAAAAACAATTTCGAAAGGAGATTTTCCCAAGATGAACGCTACAACACAATGCTTTAAGGTGCTTGAACACCTGAAGTACATAGGGGCTCTCACACAAGCGCAGGCGCTTGAGCTGTACGGCGTTGCCCGTCTCACTTCCCACGTCAACGACCTTAAAAGGAAGGGGATTGTAATCAACACAAGGACGATCCCCGCAATCAACCGCTTCGGCGAGAGAGTGCGTGTCGCCGAGTACAGTTTACCGAAGGGAGAGCAAAAGGATGAGCAATCTTAACTTTAACCAAGTCATACTCGCCGGTCGGCTGACCGCAGACCCGGATGTCCGCACGACACCGCAGGGCAAACAGGTGCTTCAGGCAAGCATCGCAGTCAACCGCGACCGCAGAGACGGAAACGAGCAGACGGATTTCATTGACTTCGTCGCATGGGAAAAGAGAGCCGAGTTTATCTCAAAGTACTTCCGCAAGGGAAGCGCGATCCTGATATCCGGCAAGGTACAGACCCGCATATGGACGGACAAAAACGACCAGAAGCGGAAATCGGTCGAGGTGCTTGTCGATGACGCAAGATTTGTTGACGGAAAATCCGACACCGCGCAGAACACTCAGAAATCGCCCACAGCGAACGAAAGCGCCGGAGCGCCTGCTTATATTCCCGACGCATACAAAGCCCCGCAGTTTGAAGAAATGGCGGGCGACGACAGCGATTTGCCGTTCTGATAGAGAAAACAAGGAGAGAAGCAATGTCGCGTCCGATGAGGGACGGGGTCGATTACTTTCCGAAGGATACGGACTTTTACAACGATGATAAAGTCCGTATGTTGAGAAGCGAGTTCGGCATAAAGGGTATGTACCTTCTGGACTACCTGCTATGCGACCTATATGGTAAAAACGGATATTACATGAACTGGAACGGTGACAAGTGCTACCTTGTGTCTGATGGTGCGGGATGTGGTTGTGATTCCAAGTTCGTTGAGGAGTTCATTCAGGGTTGCGTGAGGCGTTCCTTCTTTGATGAAGGGATGTTCACAAAGTTTGGGGTGCTGACATCTCAAGGTATCCAGCGGCGCTATATACGGATGCTCAACAACCGCAAAAACATAATACTCAACCGAGAATACTTCTTACTGGACGTGTCAAATGACAATGACGTTCCGGGGGGTGTTCTTGAAAAGATTACTTTTATCGGCGAAACCATTAATGGAAACCCCGATAAAAGTAATGGAAACCCCGATAAAAGTAATGGAAACCCCATAAAGAAAAAAGAAAATAAAATAAAAGAAAATAAAACAAATTATCAAGAGGTCGTTGACCTCTTCCATGACACTTGCGTGTCATATCCTCGTGTGACCGCTCTTTCGGACAAGCGAAAGACAGCAATCGGGGCAAGGATGAAAATGTATTCTATCGATGATTTCCGGCGGATGTTTGAGAAGGCAGAAGCAAGCGATTTTCTTAAAGGCGCAAATAGCCGTAACTGGAGAGCAAACTTCGACTGGCTTATGTGCGATTCGAACTTTGCTAAAGTCCTCGACGGAAACTACGATAACCGGGGAACAACCGGGAAAGGAGATACAGGCAACGTCTTCCTGAAGATGTTGCAGGACGAGTATGGATAAGAAAGATATACTTGAGTGCCTGTCACTGCTGAAGGTTGCGTATCCGTACATATACCGCGATATAAGCGACGGTGACGCAAAAGCGCTTGTAAACCTATGGAGCTTCAGCTTTGCCGACAGCGATCCGCAGACCGTGAAGTTTGCCGTGTCCGAGCTGATAAAGAGATCAAGCTACGCGCCATCTATCGCGGATATAAGGGATTACATATCAAGCATGGAGGATATCGCTTCCGGCACACCCTCCGACAGTCAGATGTGGTCAATCCTTCTCCGTGCCGTGCGAAACGGGTACTACAACTTCCGTGAGGAGTTCGAAAAACTCCCGGACGAGCTTAAGGCTTACGTCGGACAGCCGGAGCAGCTCCGGGCATGGGCGCAGATAGACGAATCGATCTTCAACTCGGTTCATCAAAGCAACTTCATGAAAAACTTCAAGGCATCTCGGCAGCGCGTGAAGGACAGCAAGCTCCTCTCGCCCGAAGTAAAACAGCTCCTGCTTGCGCAGAAGGAACGAATGAGTATGCCAGGAGACAGACTGCTCCCGGACGAAAACGAGCGCAGGAACGCGGTTCTGGATGCTCTGGAGGCAGGAAAATGAAAGAGAATCCGGCAGACAAAATCAAAGATACCATGTGGGGCTTCCTGATGACTTACGGGCAGAAGGAAAATATCCCGGCGCTGAAAGAGCACTGCTACGATCTGATACAGATGCTGACGCAGAAAACTGCGGGGCAGAGAAAAAACAAGCCGAGCGATATCTCATGGGAAGAGCTTGATATGACGATACAGTCAATTGCCATTGAAGCCGTCGCACTTGTGCTTTCGGGGAGGCTTGACGAACTATGATCAGCAATTACAAGCTGAGAAAAAAATATCATTACTGTGTCACGTGCGGAAAGCAGGACAGCTACACGCTGAACGGTCGCGCGAGATGTCAGGAGTGCAATGAGGAGCAGAACGCTTATCAGAGAGAGCATCCGGAGTATAATCGGCATCGCGCCGAAAGGCAACGGAATTTATACAAAGAGCGAAAAGACAGCGGGATATGCGTAAGGTGCGGGAAACGCCCTGCAGCGCCGGGAAAAACGCGGTGCGGTGTTTGCCTTGCAAAAGACAAAACCGCGCACAGGAGTGACACAAGCCGTCCAACGGCGGCAGGAAGCGGGCTGTGTTACACGTGCCTGAAAAATCCGTGCAAGCCGGGATATAAAGTCTGCCCGGAATGCTATGACAGATCTGCTGAAAGTCTTAAACTCGCAAGAGCAAGCATCACGGAGAGAAAGCCGTTTCTGTTCGGAAGATATGCAGAAGGGAGAGTAAAATGACCCACACCAAAGGCGAACTTCAGCAGATGCAGTCCCTCCCGCTCGACCTTAAGATAGCGATGACAGAGCGCCGGATACGCGAGTTTTACGACTACTACGACGGCATGGTGTCGGTCAGCTTCAGCGGCGGCAAGGACAGCACGGTGCTGCTTGATATCACAAGGCGCTTATATCCCGATGTGCCGGCGGTTTTCGTCAACACCGGCTTAGAGTACCCCGAAGTGCAAACCTTCGCCAAATCGCAGGAAAATGTCATCGTGCTTCGTCCGGCGATGCGCTTCGATGAGGTAATACGCAGGTACGGATATCCCATGATAAGCAAGAAAACATCGCTTATACTGTACTATGCCAAAAAAAGAAAAGCCGGATGGGCTTTCCTGAATCTCGAAGGCAAAAATGCCGACGGCTCCGATTCTTGGTATAAGCAGAGGCACATGAAGTTCGCACCGCTTCTGAAAGCCGATTTTTGCTTATCTCACTACTGCTGCGAGAAAATGAAAGAAAATCCGCTTGATAGCTACCATAGAAAGACCGGAAGAAAACCCATTGTCGCAACCATGGCTTGCGAGAGCGGAAGAAGAGAGCAGGCATGGATGAAGACCGGATGCAATATCGTCGGCACGAAAACCGCCGTATCAAAGCCCATGAGCTTCTGGACGGAACAGGATGTCCTGCGCTACATAAAGGAGCGGGATCTCCCTATCGCCTCCGTCTACGGCGAGATCGTACCCGAAAGCGATCCCGGACAGGTGACCATCGACGACTTCGGATGCGACAGCGGATGCAAGCTCTGCACTACCGGAGCAAAGAGAACCGGATGTATCTTCTGCGGCTTCGGTGCGCACCTTGAAAAAGGCGAGACCCGCTTTCAGAGACTTAAGCGCACGCATCCAAAGCAGTACGCCTACTGTCTCGGAGGAGGGGCATATGACAAGGACGGTCTGTGGAAGCCGGACAAAAACGGTCTCGGCATGAAGCACGTCTTCGATGTTCTCAACGAAATCTACGGAAAGGACTTTATCAGATATGAGTAAATACCACAACCGCAAAACCACCCTCCCCACCGGCGAGACCTTCGACAGCCAGCGTGAAGCGCTCCGGTACATAGACCTTGCCTTCCTCGCAAAAACCGGATACATAACCGACCTGAAGCGTCAGGTAAAATTCACCCTGATCCCGAAGCAGCGCCTGAAATCCGGCAAAGCCCTCCGCGAATGCGCATACGTCGCAGACTTCACCTACACCGACACCCGCACCGGAGAGCATATCGTCGAGGACGTAAAGGGACACCGCACACCGGAGTATATCATCAAGAAAAAGCTCATGCTCCACCTCTACGGAATCGAGGTGACGGAGACGTGAAAGTGCTTGTCGCCTGTGAAGAATCGCAGAGAGTTTGCACCGCCTTCCGCGAGAAAGGACACGAGGCGTACTCCTGCGACATACAGGAGTGTTCCGGCGGACATCCGGAGTGGCACATAAGAGGCGACGCCCTGGAAGCCCTGAAAGGCGGGATCATCCTCACCGACGACTGGGCGATGCACGATATAGGCAAGTGGGATATGCTGATAGCACACCCGCCGTGTACGTATCTTTCAGCCGTCACGACACGGCATCTGTCCCTTCGCGTCACCCCTCCGGAAAAAGTTGTAAGCCGGATGTGGAATCTTGCGGAAGCTGCGGTGTTCTTCATGAACTTCGCCCTTGCGGATATCCCGAAAATCGCCATAGAAAACCCGAAAGGATATATGGCGCGTTTGTGGAGGAAACCCGATCAGATGATACACCCGTATTACTTTGCTGAAAGCGAAGAGGACGAAAGCTACGAGAAGAAAGGAACTTGCCTGTGGCTGAAGGGACTTCCTCCGCTGCAAAGAACCTCTCATCTGCCAGAGCCGAAACCGAAAAGTTTTTCTCCGCACACCGGAAAGGCATACTATTTCGAGGAATCCGTAACAACCGACCGGGCAAAGAACCGGAGCAAAACATTTCCCGCCGTTGCAAGGGCAATGGCAGAACAGTGGGGCTGATATGACCTTCGCCAAAACCCTCCACCAGCAGGGCAAGCTCACCCGCATCCACCCGGAGCGGAAAATAAAGCACAACCCCGACCCTCTCCACCCGGACGAGATCGAGATGTGCCTGACCTGCGAAAAGAAAACCTGTCGCGGATGCGAAAATAAATTCAGAGAAATGAGGAAAACAACATGAAAAAACTTATTAAAGCCGCCATTATCGTAATGTTAGCGATGCTTCTTGCCTCCTGCACAGAGGCGGACAAAGTCAATTCCAACCTGTCAAAACAGGCGGAATATTTCGAGTGCGAACGCCGCGTGACGGTGTATAACGCAAGAACCGACCAAGTGATACTCTATACCGAAGGATACCTCAACATCGCCAACAACAATCACAACGAGCTTGTGATAACCGCCAAGGTCGGCGCAAATGAGTATAAGAAAAATTATGTATACCTCAACGCATACACCCTGTACGTCGTTGAGGACATAACCGGAACGCATACCGATCCGTATCACTACAAGCTGTATTTCCATACGGAATTTCCGGTTGACATTGACCCAAAGCCGTAAGGAGGAATGAAGAATGACATACAAAGAAACCATCACATGGCATGAGGTAAAGACACGACCGCTGACAGATGAGGAAAAAGACGAGCATCCCACATGGGGCATGATAGTCGAAGGCGCGATACCGGATGAAGACAAAGAAATTCTTGTTGCCACAAAAAGCGGAGTGTTTACAGACACTTGCCTGTATGACTATGACGAGGGATTTTACCTCGACAGCGGCAAAGACTGGGATGAAATTCTCGCATGGGCAAAAATGCCAAGGTACAAGAAAAATGTTTGATTTCATTGAGGAATACAAAGCATTAACAAAAGATTTTTGTCCCGCGCCGAACGCAAAATATCAGCCGAAACGGTCAATGGTGCTGAAAAGAAAAAAAAAACAAAAGAAAAGGACGAAAGGAAAAAAATGAACACTTCAAAAATCGAAAAAGCAATTCTCGCGGCAATGCAGAAAGACGTGACCGCAGTAAAAAGAGAAACCCTCGCAGACGGCGACGCCTTCATCACGGCAGATGGCGTGACGGGGTTCGTCATGAACGAAGCAGAGACGAACCTCAACCTTAAAAAAATCCCGAGCGCAGAAATGAAAAGCCTCATTGATGCGTGGGAAAGCCAGATGTGCGAGGGAAACCTCCTCAAGAAAACCGAAAACCTCATAGAGGCAGACAACAACCTCGGCATATACCGAGAGCTCGCCAATGGAAGAGGGGTATTCTATGTAAAAGAGAAAGCGGTCGAGCTTTTTGACGGGGAATTCACAAGCTATTACGCCTCGGACGTAAGCAACATCGTCACCGTGGCGCAGATAACTCCGCGAGGAGAAAAGATGGTCGGAGTTATAGCCAAGCTCCGCACGGATAATGAGATATGACGCTTTCACGAAACGCTACAAAAGCCCGTGAAGAATTAAGGGCGGAGAAAGGAAGAGGTGCAGACAAGACGAAAATCACTTGTTTGAATTGCAAACACCTCATGTTTTCCGATATGTATGGAGAATGTAAAATACAATTAAGAATAGTCAATCCGAGCGATACTTGCGAATATGCAGAGCCAAAAGAAAGAGGCAGTGAAGAATTGAGGAAAAACAAATGACCCCCGGAAACGCAATGAAAATACTGAAAGGACTGTACCCGGATCTCTCCCGCGCAGGGAAAGCGGCAATCGACGCGGCGGTCGAAGCCCTTGAAAAGCAGATACCGAAAAAGCCGGACGGCGGATACGACATATTTTACGGCGAGGACGCAAGATTTTGCCCGGTATGCGGAGACCCACGTCCTGACACATACTGCGGAACCTGTGGGCAACGGCTTGATTGGAGTGATGAAAATGAAACGAATGACTGAATACAAATGGGTGGGCGGATACCCTCGCGTAATGCCGATTGTGGACGAAGAACAAGCAATGAAGTGTCTGTTCGATTACGAGAACACAAATCTGACACCAAGCGAAGTGGGAAAGATATCCGTAGTACTTGCAGATATTGCGGCGGATTATAACTGCTCGTTCGATTTCGTGAAAAATCATTTTCTGGACAATGTTCAGCGTACCACCCCGGTTGCACCGTGCAAAGCCAACCGCGCCGTAAAGATCAACGGTTACCTTACGATGCTTGACGAAAACGAGTTTTTCAAATGCCCGTCGTGCCGGTTTCAAGACACAAAGCTCCGTCCGGGGCAGAACTATTGTCACGAATGCGGGCAACGGCTCGATTGGAGTGATATCACATGACCCTCTCCCGCAAAACCCGACAGGAAATGCACGACAATGCGCTTATTGATACGGCAGTCTCGATGTGCTTCCTCGCCGCCGGACTTGTCTTAAACGGCGAGTTTGGCTTCGGCGAGAAGCGCATGGAAAAGTTTTCAAAGGAGTTCACACAGACGATAATCGACTACCGCAACCGCTACGGCGAGGTCGCGCTCGAAGCTCTCGAAAAACACGCAAAAGATAAAGGAATCGAGGTAAACTGGAAATGAAAGCAGAAAAAGAAGTAATTGGGCTGGTTGAAGAATTGAAAAAGCACAATTTAGAATCAGCGAAAGCAGAGAGACTAAAGGAAATGATTTGTAGCAAAATTCCGGACGATTTTTTCGGCGGCAATATCGGCGATATTTCTATCGTAGACGAACCGAAAGGCAAACAAGTGGGGAATGGCGTGTGGGGAACACTCAGTCTTAACTTTAGCCGTAACCTCTATATTGGTGTTTATTACTATCCAATTGAGGATTCTGAGAAATATATAGCTGTTACATACAGCTATCAATATCAAGGAGGAACAAAATGAGAAGAACAACAGAAATCCTCACCTGCGACATCTGCGGCGCAGAAACAGAAAAATCAGAGGAACAGGAAGTTCTGCTGTATAGTGTCAGGTGTCCCACAAGGCAATATCGCGACGACGGAGGCTATGAGAAAGCAGAATCGTTGGTAGATATGTGTCCCGATTGCTTCAACGCATATTTTGCATTGTTTGACCGGCACTTTGCAACAATCAAATCAGAACACAACAAACGTACAATACTCAAAAAATTCAAAACCGAAGACCCATTCACAATAAACGAACCGGAGGAATTCAAAAATGCACCCAACACTTAAAACCGCCCTCGATACCTTCGGGGCATACGCTCAGACCGTCGTCGCTATAGAGGAGCTGTCCGAGCTTCAGAAGGAGCTTTGCAAAGCCATCCGCACCGGCATCGGCGATCCGGAAAACCGTGAGCACATAGCCGAGGAGATCGCTGACGTGTATATCATGCTTGAGCAGATGGAAGCCCTCTTCGACGTGTCCGAGGACGTTCCGCTTTACAGGATAGCAAAAATCGACCGCCTCGGAAAGAGACTGAAGGAGAATGCAAAATGACAATAAATCTCCCCGTCAGCATCGGCGATCACGTCTACTTCATCCGCGATCACGAAAACCAGAAACGCATAGCCTTCGGCACGATAAAGGAGATATTCTTCTCTCAGGATATGCGCCTCATGATCCGCGTAAAAGGATACCGAGCCGCCGAATGGGGCGTGAAAGCCTTCAGAACGCGCAAGGAAGCCGAGACCGCTATCGGAAACACCGTGTGGGAAAGCGCAAGCGACGCGCAGAAAAACGCGACAGCAGTGTATAATGCCATGGTCGAGTACGTCAGAAACGCGCTCACCGCATCAAAGGAATCGCAGAAAAAACTTGCCGACCGGGCAGGAGTTTCACAGGGAACCGGCACAAGCTTCCTCTCCGGAGGACGCTCCGTCGGCACGAACCTGACGCTTGCGCTACTTGAAGCCTCCGGTATCGACACTTTTGATATGTTCTATACCTACATCGACAAAAAGGAGGATGAGGGGGAATGAAAATACAAGAAGCAATTGAAAATTTGAAATATCTTATAAGTGATGATTGCACCGACAATCAAATGGATTTTGTTGAAGAAATCGAAATGGCAATAAATGCACTTGAAAAACAAATACCACAAAAACCTATTGAAGATGGTTATTATGGTTTGCCTTGCGTTTGTCCTTGTTGCGGTCAAGCACTCGATTTTACCGACCACCCAACCGAGAAAGGCGGCGGTGAATAATGTTCTTGTATAACCCTATCGGAAAGACACTTGCAGAGGTACACAAAGATTGTGGCGGTAATATGGGTGGTTATTCTGTATTTGTTTTGCAAGACGAAAACGACACAATAGGAAAACCACTTGACGAGGATTTTTCAATCGGTTTAATTTTGAAAAAGCACCCACAATATGCGAATTGCAAGGTCAAATATGAAAATGATTTTTATGGCATAACTGTGTTGCGAGTAGAGAAAGGCGGTGAGGAGTGATGAAGGAATGTGATTGCAAACATTATGATGCAGAATTGGATTGTTGCAAATATTTAAGCGATTGGTCGGATGCGATGCCGGTTCTTCAACCTTGTGTAGAAAGTCCTTGCGAAAAATACAGACCGAGAGAAGTTGGAGAAAAATGTCCTGTTTGCAAATATGATATTTCAATGTGTCAATGTATGTTTGGCGGTAGTGCTCATCCTGACCGTTCAAAAAGACGAGAGGTTGTCATAGACCACCTGTATTTGCTTTCACCAAAACAGATTGAGCATATTATCAACTTGCAACGGAGATGGCAAACATCTTATGGCGATGAAGAGAAAAACCGAATATTAGAAGAATTAAAGGGTGGTGCGAATGGCTGATGTGAACTATTCCCGCCGCCGCATATGCAGATTATTCGAACTGAAAGGAAAGCTGAAATGACCGACTACAGCGAAGAATTCGACCGCCTCCGCAAAAACCGCGTTGAGCTGTCGCATATAAAGTACGGCTCCGCAAGGATAAATTTCGGCGGCGGCAGAGTGGACGCTCTCAAAACCGCCGAGGATTGCCTTGAAGCCTTCAAGCGGGACAAAAATACCGAACACCTCGTCGATGCCGCGAACTATCTGATGTTCCGGTTTATGTACCCCTACCCCGGAGAACACTTTCGTGCCACCGACAGCAGCGAAAGCGTAAAACCCGTCGGAATACCGATAAATATGGAGGAATCAATATGATCGAAGTTTTGTGCAGAAACGATAACTGCCAGTTCTACGATGTCAACACAGGACATTGCTGGTGTCCGTATATCGAAATCGGCGACGATCTGACCTGCGAATCGTTCTCGGAGCTGACTGACGAAGTGTGGGGAGATGAACCGATACAGTTCTGGATCGCAGTGAAGCAGGACAGGGAACCTCGCCGCAAACTCGTCCGGGGCAGAAAGGTAACCGTCTGCGGAGAAGATTTCTATACAACGTTTGACCTGAGATATAAGGACAAAGACATCCTTCTGACCGACCCGAGAACCGGGTATTTACTGCCATCGCCCGAAGATGTTGAAAAGAACATCGAAACAGTTCGCAAGAGGCGAGAAGAACTTCCCGACGTAATGACCTACCCCACAAAGGAGGACGAACCATGACCCTGAAAAACAAAATCCTGAAAGCCCTCGGCAGAGAAGAGGTGCAATGGTACAGAGAATTCGGTGTCCTCGCTCCCTTCTGCCCATATTGCGGAGAACCCGCCTACGACACGCACAGATGCGCTTTCTGCGGCAGAAAATATATCTGGAGGGATTCGCCCCACCCGCCGACAATCGCTGAATACGGCGATTATACAGCGGCTCAGACCGGCGGCTCCATCCTCATCTTCAAGGGAGACCGACTGGTATATCATGCATCGTATACAGGCGACCCCATGACGGAGGACGAGCTGAAAGACCATATAGCCTTTGTCTTCGGACTGGGTATGACAGATGACTGACAGGAGGTAAAAATGCGGACACGGGACAAGAGATATAAAGACTATGAAATCACAAGGGAAAATCGGGACTTTCTCCTTGCGCTCTGCCGGATGGAAAAACCGGAGGTACAGGGACTGCTGCGGCAATCATGCGAAGAATCGAACGACCAGATAGCGGAGCTGCTTTATCAAAATCTTTCTCGTGGCGATTCTTACGACAAGATCGAGCGCATACCTTACGCGCAGACGGACTTCTACGCATACAGAAAAAAGGCTCTCGCGATTTTCCGGGATAAGTATATCGTCTGGCTCGGAAAAGGGAAATGACCGGAGAAAAAAGGGGCTGTCATTATGGCAGCCCCCTTGATGAAAGGGATTATCTGTGGAGATTGTAGCGTGAAACTAATGCCTCTTGAAGTACTTGCGAAAAGTTCACGCCATAATCAAGAGCTTTAGCATTCAACCATGCAGGAAGTGTTACGGTGCGGTTTACAGACTTGTTTTCCTGAGACAGCCGTACAGCGGGCATATAAACGCTTACCAATGTCACGATCTCGTTATTGTCCAAATCGACCTCTTTCAGATGAGATGGTGTGGGGATATTATCGCCGTCTCTTTCCATGCCCCACAGGTGAAGACCAAGCGCTTCACGCGCCATATCTAATGCGTCGGTATCGTCCTTCCCGCTTGTTGCGCATCCCGGTAAGTCAGGAAACGTGACGGCGATTTCGTATCCTTCTTCGTAAGTAAGGACAGCGGGAAAGGCGTATTTTTCGGGTAATTTCATTCCTTTTCACTCCTCTTGTTATTTCATCCCGTAAGGGATGGGGGCATCACTTGAATGATACCCCCGACTGTGTTGAAATGCTTTTCAGCGTTTTGGGCGGTATATCTTTGCAGGGATGCTTAACCGTGACTTTCCCCGGCTTTTCCGGGTGTTTGTACTGGTGATGGCTTCCTTCCGTTGCGACGAGATACCAACCGTCTGCTTTTAGCATTGCAATCACTTCTCGAGATGAATATGATTTCATGGTGTTCCTCCGATGATGATATTATAACACATAGTTTTGTATTTGTCAAGAGAAAAAGCAAATATTTTTATATTTGTTATCGAAAATAAATGCGTATTTGACGCATCAAAAAAATCAATGTACAATAGGAGGTACATATGGAGATAAAAACACTTAAAATCGGAGATATACACCCATACGAAAAGAATCCGCGAAAGAACGACAAATCCGTCGCGGCGGTGCTTCTCAATGGCTGACTATAACACTTTTCACCTTTACGACTGCAAAGGACGAAAGACGATTCTGATCACATCAAGCGCAAGAAAGTGTCTGAGGGAGCTGTGTGTCGGGAAAAGGATAGATATCTGGAACGGCAACACAAAGACAGATACAGTATACGATCGGACAAAGGACAAAATGCGACCATATGTCAAAGCCGAAAAGGATTATATCCGGAAAAAGCAGGAAGCGCAGACACTAAGAAACGCAAGAAGAAAGCGTGCATAACGAAGGTGAGGTGAATACATGGCAGACGGACACGACAACCTGATACCTTTTCCTGAATCCGGAAGGAGTAAGGAAGAAGTAAGGGAAATCAACGCACGCGGCGGCAGGAATTCCGCCAAGGCACGCCGGGAGAAAAAAGCAATATCGCAGCTCGCCTCTGCCATGATTTACTCACAGCTCGACGGCAAGGGCAAGGATGCGATCAAGAAGCAGTTTGGCGGGCTTGTGAGCGACGATGTGACCGTTGCCTCGGCTATGATAGCGGGGCAGATACAGGCGGCAATGAAGGGCGACAGCAGGGCTTTCAGCACGGTCGCGGCGCTTATCGAAAAGCAGGAAGAAAAAGAAGCCAAGGCAGAGGAAAAGCGGCAGTCGCTCATCAATCGCGTATACCATATGGACTTGTACGAAGTGCCGGACGCTTTTCACAGTACGCTCCGGGCAGTGCGGGATCAGAAATATCTTGAGTATGTCTTTTCCGGCGGCAGAGGCTCAACAAAGTCGTCCACCATCGCGCAGATTGTGGTCGAAATCATGAAAAACTATCGGGATATACACTGTGTAGTGTGCCGAAAGGTCGGAAACACTTTAAAGGATTCCGTGTATAGTAAGATAAAATGGGCGATTGAAAAGCAGGGACTGACGGCAGAGTTTACGGTACACAAAAGCCCGCTTGAGATAACACTGAAAGCAACCGGGCAGAAGATATACTTCCGTGGTGCCGATGAGCCGGAAAAGATAAAGTCTATCTCTCCGGAGTTCGGATATCTCGGCATCCTGTGGTTTGAGGAGCTTGACCAGTTCTGCGGGCAGGAGGAGATACGAAACATCACGCAGTCGGTAATCCGAGGCGGTGAGCACGCGTGGATTTTCAAGAGCTTCAACCCGCCGAAGTCAAAGGTAAACTGGGCGAATCAATACATACTTGAGCCGAAGGACAACCGGATCGTGCATAAGTCCACATATCAGGACGTTCCGGTTGAGTGGCTCGGACAGCCATTTATCGATGAGGCGGAGCACCTGAAGGAGATAAACCCGTCAGCTTATGAGCATGAGTATCTCGGCATTCCCAACGGGAGCGGAGGAAATGTTTTCGATCTTGTTGAGGTGCGCGAGATTACCGACGAGGAGATATCCCGCATGGACAGGATATATCAGGGCGTGGACTTCGGTTGGTATCCTGATCAGTTTGCTTTTCTCCGGACGCACTACGATGCCGCGCGTGAGAAGATATATCTCATGGACGAGCTGTATGTGAACAAGCAGAGCAATGCCGAGACCGGAAAATGGATCATCGACAAAGGTTACAGCGATTTTGCCATCACGTGCGACAGCGCAGAGCCGAAGTCGGTCAACGATTACCGGGACATGGGGCTTAAAGCGCGAGGAGCGATAAAGGGCGCGGGTTCGGTGGAGTACGGCTTCAAGTGGCTGCAATGCCGGACGATTGTTATCGACCCGAAGCGCACACCGAACGCATACAACGAGATCACAAAGTATGAGTATGAGCGGGACAAAGAAGGAAATGTTATCAGCGGATATCCGGACGGCAACGACCATGCGATTTCCGCGCTCAGATACGCATACGAAAGTCTATTCAACAAGCGGGGGATAAACGCATAATATGGGACTTATTTCATGGATAAAAGGATGGTTTAACAGAATGCTTTTAATCGACAGCCGAATCAAAGACGAGTTTGACGTGGAGCCTATATCATCCACTGCGATGGACAAGTACATCAAGCGGTGCATGGATATATACAGCGGTATGCCTGACTGGGTAGACCCCGACGGGCATATCAAGACCGTAAACGTTGCGAAAAGCGTATGCTCCGAGGTCGCGCGGCTTACTACTCTTGCTATCGGTATAAAGATAGACGGGAGCGCACGCGCAAAGTGGCTTCAGGAGCAGATAGACGCAGCATATTCAAGCTTCAGGGACTGGACGGAGTACGGATGCGCGGCGGGGAATATGATCCTCAAGCCCAACGGCGAGGGGATAGATTTCGTCATGCCGGACAGATACAAGATTGTTGACATGGCAAACGGAGCTATTACCGGGATTGTGTTCATCGACCGGCAGAAGTATGAGAAAAAGTGGTACACCCGGCTTGAGTATCACCGCTTCACCGGCACGGGGGACAACCGCAGGTATGAGATATCCAACCGGTGCTTCAGGGGAGAGAGCGAAAACGACAACGGACGCGCCGTACCGATAGCCGAGACCCCGTGGAGCGGCTTGCAGGAGGATATAGTCGCCGTCAATGTCGATAAGCCCCTGTTCGGAGTTTTCCGCACACCGAGCGCGAACAACGTTGATATCGGCTCCCCGCTGGGCTTGCCGGTCTTTGCGGAGGCGACCGAAGAACTCCGGGACTTTGATATAGCATACAGCCGCAACGCGAAGGAAATCCTCGACAGCAAGCGGCTTGTGCTCCTCGACAGCGACCGCCTTCTCAGCACACCCGGCGCACGTCTCAGCCAGAAGAACGCCGATGCGCTTTCCCGTGACATGGGGCTTCCGGACTATATCAAGACTGTCGAAGGCGACGGCAACAGCGAGATATATCACGAGATCAACCCGTCCCTCAATACCGAGATGCGCAAGAGCGGCATGGACTTCCTTCTTTCGCAGATCGGGTACAAGTGTGGATTCTCCAACGGGTACTTCGTTTTCGACGAAAAATCCGGCATGGTCACGGCGACGCAGGTCGAATCGGATGACCGCCGCACGATACAGCTCATCAAGGATATGAGGGATAAGCTTCAGGCTTGCCTTGACGGTGTGATATACGCGCTCGACAAGTTCGCCGATGCATACAACCTCGCCCCGGCGGGGACATACAAGGCGACGTATGACTTCGGGGACATCACATACAACCGGGAGGAGGATCGCGCGAGATGGTACAGCTATGCACAGTCGAACAAGGTTCCTTTCTGGTATTATCTTGTGAAGTTTGAGGGACTGAGCGAGGAAGAGGCAAAGGCTCTCATAGAGGAGGCAACCCCGGCAGACCCGATGTTCGGAGGCGAGGAGTAAATGCTGTCTCCTGAGTACCTTCTGCGTGTCTCTGAGGGCGCGGAGGAAATAGCGGAGCGGTTACACCAAGATATCGTTAAAAGGCTTATACGGCGCATTGTGGCGCGTCTGGAACGGGGAGACGATTACATACTCACCCCGATTGACAAATATCAGCTTGAAACGCTGAAGCAGGCGGGCTTCCTCATGAAGGATATCGAAAAGGAGATAGCGGCAAAGACCAAGCTCCAGAGGGCAGAAATCCGCGCCGCCTTTGAGGATGCCGGCATACGCTCTTACGCTTACGACAGCCGGGTATACGAGGCGGCAGGGCTTGCAACAAAGCCGCTCACACAGTCGCCGCAGTACATCCGCATGATGCAGAGGGCATACGAAGCGACGCTCGGAGAGTGGCGTAACTTTTCCCGCACGACAGCGGGGGAGGCATACCGCCGTTTTATCGTTGAGTGCGACCGTGCATATTACAGCGTGCAGTCAGGCGCGATATCGTATACGCAGGCATTCCGTGAGGCGATAAACCGCATAGCCGACGAGGGTGTTGTGGTGGCATACCGGGACAAGGACGGCAACATCACCCGGCGGGACACTATTGAAACCGCTACACTTCGCAACATTCGAACCGGAATCTCTCAGTCATGCGCGGAGATCACCAATGCCCGCATGGAAGAAATGGACTGGGATATACTTCTTGTGTCTGCCCATCTCGGCGCGAGGTACACCGAAAAGAACGATTACACAAATCACTTCTGGTGGCAGGGTAAATTTTACTCCAAAAGCGGCAAGGACGAGCGTTTCCCGCCTTTCAGCGTATGCGGACAGGGGGAGGTACAGGGAATCAACGGCGCGAACTGCCGGCATTCATACAGCCCCGGAGATGGCGAGACAAATCCCTTCTCGGATTACGACAGCGAGGAGAACAAAAAGGCATACGATCTTTCGCAAAAGCAGAGACAGCTTGAAAACCGCATCCGGCACACCAAGCGTCAGGTCATGGCGATAAAGGAAGGTCGCGATTATGCCGAACACCCCGACCACAAGGCGGCTCTCGACGAGGATTACAAGAAGAAAGCCGCGAAGCTGGAGCGGCAGAACAAGGAATACAAGGACTTCTGCGAACAGAACGGCTTGAAAACACGTCAGGAACGGCTGACAATAGCCAAGTGGGACAGGCAGCAGGCGGCAGAGGCGCGGGGAGCTGCGGCAAGGTACAAGAACAGCCGGAGCACAGAGCCGAGAGAGAAGCCGGACACGAGCACGGTTGAGGTGACCGTCGGGACAGATATCTATAACGTCGAAAAGCCGATGTCGGAGTACAGGGACGCATCGGGGCGGTTCGATATAGATAAAGCGAATGCAGATTACGAAAAGCTCTTGACAAAAGTTCCGGAAGAGTATAAAATGAGCATAGAGACAGCTTATAAAACGACGGAATTTGAAGAGAACACGGAAATCAGCTCCGCTTTCCGGTATGATACCAAGAGCGACAGGGTAGTGTATAATCCTCGGTATGATAATTTCGATGATTACAGCTATCCTCAAGCGGTCACACATGAGCTTTCTCACCGCATTGACGCTCTGGATTATCATTCAGAGAAAAACGCGAAATTCAGCAAGGCGATTGATGATGCATATCAAGTTGTCATGAAAAATGCCGGGAGACTGCGCGAATACAGTTTTAACGAAGATGGTGACGGTTTTGTGTCTGATATTATATCAGCTCTTTCAAACGGAGAAATTCGAACATCCGCAAGTCACTCCGTGAATTACTGGATGAAACGAGGAACAAAAGAGAAAGAGATTTTTGCTAATCTGTTTTCAATGGGTGTCTTTGACCAAAAGAAACATATTGACCTTATTAACGAGCTATTCCCGGAAGTATATGAAGCATACGACGAGATCAGAAAGGATGTGTAACAATGTATCTGTGCCCCAAGGAGATGGCTATGGTGAAAAGTAAGGAAATACAGAGCCTTATGGACGAGTACGAAAAGGTATTCAACGAAATCTCTCCCGGATTCAATCATGACGAATTCGACAGCATAGAGGACTATGTCAGAATACTGAAAGAGTGCATCAAAACAAAGAAGAGCTGGTATGACATTCCCTGACCGCGCGTATAAAACCGCCCGAAAACCCCGATAAAACAGCCACAAAAAGCCCGGTGAATACACATCGGGCTTTATCTATTGACTTTCGCTCCCTGTATGGTATAATTATTACAACGGAGGTGGGGCGATGAACTTCATACAGTATAACCCCAACCCAAGGGGAAACCGCGTCGGAGACTGCGTCATCCGGGCGATATCCAAGGCAACCGGACGGGATTGGGAGACAACATATGCCGGGGTGTCTGTCTGCGGGTTTGAGCTTGCAGATCTGCCGTCAGCCGATCATGTGTGGGGCGCGTATCTGCGCAAACACGGGTACTCCCGGAGGCTCGTTGACGATCACGGGCAGGACGTGTACACAGTGGACGATTTCTGCCGGGACAATCCGACCGGGACGTACATCCTCGCGATAAGCGGTCACGTGGTCTGCGTGATAGACGGAAAGTATTATGATTCGTGGGACAGCGGGAACGAGATTCCCCTGTACTGCTGGCAAAAGTAAATAAAGCGTCAGAGCCGTAGAGCCTTCTATCGTTCTGGCGCTGTTTTTATATACGGAGGTGCAAAATGGCATACGGAAACTATCAGAGCGGGTATCAGATGCCGGTATACGGGCAACAGGTATATCCGCAGATGCAGTCACAGCCGCTTCAGCAGCAGCCCCAACAGCCGCAGAGCGGTATACAGTGGGTGCAGGGAGAAGCGGGGGCAAAGTCGTATCTTGTAGCGGCGGGAAACACTGTGATGCTCATGGACAGCGAAACACAGAGGTTTTTCATCAAATCGACTGACGCGAACGGAATGCCGCATCCGCTTCAGGTGTATGAGTACCATCGCGTGGATAACGCACCGGCACCCGCAAACGTCCCGACGATCACAAGGGAAGAATACGATGCGCTCGGCGCGAAAATAAACGAGCTTGCCGAGAAGGTGAACAGGCTCGAAGCAAAGGAGGCTGAAACATGAATCCGCTTTACGGAATGCTCGGAGGAGCAGGAGGGGGAGGGGCAATGAACCCGAAGCTTCAAATGATACAGCAGTTCAGGCAGTTCAAGCAGGGATTTCAGGGCGACCCGAAAGCCGAAATCATGAAGCTGGTACAATCGGGGAAGATATCACAGCAACAGCTGAACGAATTTCAGCAGATAGCACGTGAATTTCAGAATATGATGGGAAATCAATAATAAGCCGGACGTATAACGCAGAGCAGATACCTTACAGTGTCTGCTCTTTTTTCATGGCAACAACCGTGCGCACGGATTGCAAATATATATTTTACATGGAGGAAAAATCATGGAGAATTACGGAATGTCTCCTGCCGATTACGCGGCAGTGAGCGGAAACAACCGGAACGGAATTTTCGGCGACGACGGCATCTGGATAGTGGTGCTGTTCCTCATGATGTGGGGAAACAACGGCTGGGGAAACAACGGCGCAAACGGAGCCGGTTTTCAGGGCTATGCTACTCGAGCAGACATCAACGAGGGCTTTGCTCTCAACGGTATCGAGAACGTCATAAGAGGCATACAGCAGGGAATCTGTGACAGCACTTATGCGCTCAATAACAGCATAATGCAGGGCTTTGCGGGCATGGATAAGGAATTCAGCAACCTTCTCAGCCGCCTCGCGGAGTGTTGCTGCCAGACGCGCGAAGCCATAGCACAGCTGCGCTATGATATGGCAACGCAGAATTGCGCAATCAGTAACGCAATTCAGAATGCTGCAAGGGACATCATCGAGAACGCCAATGCCGGAACAAGGGCGATCCTCGATAAGATGTGTCAGCAGGAGATAGACGCGCTCAAGTCGCGTAACGCTGACCTTCTTGCGGATGTCAACGCACTGCGTTTTGCACAGTCTCAGACCGCGCAGAACCAGTTTATCACGCAGGTCGGAAGCGATATCGTCAATCGGCTTCAGCCCACACCGACCCCGGCATACATCGTCCAGAACCCCAACTGCTGCGGAAGTACCTTCGGTACCTGCGGCGGTTGAGTGAGCCACACGGAATCACGGTAGGAGGTGCAAAAGATGCCTGAATATACTTCAAACGCCGTCCAGACAGTGGCGGCAGGCGGCAACGTCCTTTTCACCGAGACGCCTGTTCCCTGTACCAAGGGATATGTCGTACACCGCGAAGGTGCGGGAGTTATAACTCTGCGCGGCATCGTGAATTCCTGCGCTCAGAGCGCAAGATACAAGGTGTCCTTCGGAGGCAACATCGCAATCCCGACGGGCGGTACAGTGGGTGCGATATCAATTGCGCTTGCCATCGGCGGAGAGCCGATACCTGCAAGTTCGATGATATCCACCCCGGCGGCGGTGGGCGAGTATCAGAACGTCTCCGGATCACTGTTTGTCACGGTTCCTCGCGGGTGCTGCTACACTATTGCGGTGGAGAACACAAGCGGACAGGCAATCGAAATCCAAAACGCCAACATCATTGTTGAGCGCGTGGCTTAGGGGGGGTGAGAGCATGGACGAGATGTACCGCATGGGCGAACGCATAAAAGAGGAGCTTGACAAGATAGCCGAAAAAGGGCTGAATATCGGCAACCTCGATCATGCGTATAAGCTCATAGATATGTACAAAGACCTGAAAAACGTCGATTACTGGGAAGCCAAAAAGGATTACTATGAGACCGACGGATACAGCGAGAGAAACCGGAAGCGTGACAGTCACGGCAGATACAGCCGGAGCGACGGATACAGCTATCGGGACGGCTCGGATGCTTATAACCGATATATCGACAGTAAGCGGACATACAGACACAACGCGGGGGACGGAAACTGCAAACAGCGGCTGATGAACACCCTCGATGACTATATGGACAGCTTCGCCAGCAGAATGGAGGAAATGCTCCGGGACGCTGACTGCGCGGAAGAGCGCGAGACGATACAGCGGTATCTCAGCAAGCTGAACAGCCTTAGCTGACAGGCGTGGGGGAGAACGGAAACGCTCTCCCCCTTAAATGCGTATTGGACTTTTTTTGTTTTTGGCTTTACAATGGTTATGATAGGGGGTGAGGCTTATTAATCCGACCGAAAACGAGTGGGTGTTATGCCCGATATGCGGAGGAAAAACCCGCGTGATGGTCAATCGGCGCACCAAGGTCAGCGATTTCCCGCTGTTCTGCCCGAAGTGCAAGAATCAGTCCCTTGTCGATATCGCAGATATGAAGCTGACATACAGTCGGTGACATAAAATTACCTTGCCGGGGTTTACACGGCTTATCATCCGATTCGCGGGCGGCGCGAAAAACAAATCACGCAGGAGGATAATATGCAGAACATCACAGAAATACTCAAGGAAATCGGCATCGAAGTTCCGGAGGACAAACTGCCCGATCTCACCAAGAAGGTCGCGGAAAATTACAAGACAGTCGCCGAGATGGAGAAAAAGACCGGAAGACTTGAGCAGGAACGCGACGATTACAAGTCGCAGCTCGAAAGCGCGAAGAACACGCTCAAGGGCTTTGAAGGCGTTGACCTGTCCACCATGCGCACCCAGCTTGCCGAATATAAGGACAAAGCCGAGAAAGCGGAAAAGGATTTTAAGGACAAGCTCGCCGAAAGAGACCTTGACGACGCGCTGAATGCCGCGCTGGACGGCATAAAATTTACCTCTGAGACAGCCAAGCGGGGGGTGAAATCCCGGCTTAAAGAGGAGAGAATCGAGCTTAACAAGGACGGCAAGCTCCGTGGCTTTGATTCCCTGATATCCAAACTCAGGGAGGAGGACAAGGACGCTTTTGCCGAGGACAGCAAACCTTCAGCGCGCTTTACTTCATCATTCGGGAAGAACGACGGCGTAAAGAAGTACTCCAGCATCGAGGATATTTACAAAATCAAAGACGCGACAGAGCGGCAGACCGCCATCGCACAGAACATGGATTTGTTCAGAAAGGATGAATAACTATGGCAGCTAAAGACGGACTTATAAAATCCGCAAATATCAGCGTAACCGCGAGAGAGATAGACTTCGTCACGCGGTTCACCCGTAACTGGGAGCATCTCACCGAAATCCTCGGCATCATGCGTCCCATCAAGAAACAGCCCGGCGCGGTACTCAAGAGCAAGTACGCAGAAGGCACGCTCAAGAGCGGCGCGGTAGGCGAAGGCGAGGAGATCCCTTACAGCAACTTCGTTGTCAAGGAAAAGAACTACGCCGAGATGACCATCGAGAAGTACGCAAAGGCAGTCTCGATAGAAGCAATCAAGGATCACGGATACGACAACGCAGTCGCGATGACCGACGACGAGTTCCTGTTCCAGCTTCAGAGCGAGGTTACATCCCGCTTCTACGCTTACCTTAACACCGGTGAGCTGACCGACACCGAGACCACCTTCCAGATGGCTCTCGCAATGGCAAAGGGACTTGTCGAAAACAAGTTCAAGACCATTCACCGCACCATGACCGGCACCGTCGGCTTCGTCAACGTCCTTGACGTATACGAATACCTCGGCAACGCAAACATCACGATTCAGACCCAGTTCGGATTCCAGTACATCAAGGACTTCATGGGCTTCAACACCATCTTCCTTCTCGGCGAAAACGAGATCGAAAGAGGTCGCGTGATCGCAACGCCGGTCGAAAACATCGTGCTTTACTACGTCGATCCCGGCGATTCCGATTTCGGCCGCGCCGGACTTGAGTATACTACTCAGGGACAGACGAACCTCATCGGTTTCCACACGCAGGGCAACTACAACACCGCTGTGTCCGAGGCTTTCGCAATCATGGGACTTACCCTCTTTGCGGAGTACATCGACGCAATCGCGGTCGTTACGCTGTCCGACGGCAACGGTTCTCTCGGTACTCTGACTGTCACATCTGCGGCAGGAAGCACGACCGGCACAACCAAGCTGACCGTCACTCCCGCTAAGGTCGGCGGCGTGTACAAGTACAAGACCGATTCCACAACCGCTCCGACCGTGACTTACCTTCAGAACGTCCGCAACTGGACGACATGGGACGGCAAGTCTGACATCGCGGCAACGTCGGGACACAAGATTACCGTTGTCGAGGCTGACAGCACCTATAAGGCGCTCAAGTCCGGCAACGCAACCATCGCAGTAAAGTAAGGAGGAGGGCGTATGGCATACGCGGATTACAGCCGGTATACGTCGATATACGGTGAAGGAAGCATATCTGAGATAGATTTCAACCGATTCTCATATGATGCATCGCGGTATATGGACTACTGCACAACCGGCGTGGACGGGGTGAAAAAACTTAAAATCGCGCACCCGACGGACGCTGACGATGCCGAGGCTGTGATCCGCTGTGCCTGTGCTCTTATACATGATATGTCCGAGATAGATGCCGCAGAAAAACGCGCGGCATCCGTCCGGGGGTTTGTACAGCGCGAGGACGGCACCGTCACCGGGGCTGTCGTTTCGTCGGTATCATCCGGATCGGAATCGATCAGCTACTCGGTATCATCCGGGCAGTCTGCGATAGATGCCGCTGCGGCAAGCGAGGATGAGCGCAGGAAGCTTTATTTTGCGACGGTAAGGAAATACCTGTCCGGAGTAAAAGACGCAAATGGCGTGAATCTGCTGTACGGAGGGGCATATCCTTATGTACTCTGATACCGTCACCGTTTTCAATCGGTATGAATCTTCTCTCGGCGATACATGGTATCCCACAGTCATCGCCGGGGTTGATCTCAACATCGACAAGGCGGCGATACTTGCGAAATACGGCGCGGAATCTCAGGATAAAGCGGTGCTGCATATAAAGTACACAAAGACTGACGGCGGCATATACGTCGCGGGGAAAAAGTGGCTTTCGCCCAAAGAGTGGGACAGGCAGACAAACGACCTTCTGCCGAAGACCATCACCTTCACAAGCGAAGGCGAAGACAGCGACTTCTTCATGTGGGGAAAGTATGACACTGCCCCGGTTTCTGACGCGGATTTCGACAAGTACGACGGCTTTTACAACTATATGCTCAAAAAGCACGATTACGTCTTTACCGTCAGCTCTGCGGCTCTGTATACGGTGATACCGCACTTTGAGATACTTGGGAGGTAGCTATGGCGAAGTCCAAGAAAATCGAGGCGCTTAAATACACCGGAAACTTTACGATGATCGACGGCGACCTCAGAATCAAGGTGGATTACAAACGCTTTTACGACCAGTTCAAGCGTGCGCAGTTTGAGCTTGACAACAACGTGATGAGCGGCATGAAGCCATTTATGCCAATGGACACAGGGACATTCATACAACTTACTGAACAGGAAAGCATGGCTCTTGCCGGTTCCGGCGAGGTTGTCGCGGCTCATGCTCCTTACGGGCGATTCCTGTACTACGGCAAGCTGATGATTGACCCGGTGACGGAAAGCCCGTGGGCGCGTAAAGGCGCGAAAAAGGTTGTAAAAGTGCCGGAGGTTGAACTGACGTTTTCTAATCCGAAAGCCGTGCCGATGTGGTTTGAAGAAGCCAAAAAGCATTATGCGGCTGACTGGATAAGAAAAGCAAAAAAAACAGCCGGCGGAGGTGACTGATGGCAGACCAAGAGTTAAAATATGATCTTGACGGTTACGAAGAAGTGACCGCCGCAATGCGCATACTGCTGAACAAATATCCGGGGCTTGCGATAGGGGACGAGATCGCATTTGCGACGCTCCCCGAAACGAGCGGGAAGGCGATGTATCCTATATCGAGCGCGGTTATAGCAACAGAGCGGGAAAGCATCACCGGACACGTAACGCAGACGTGTGTATACCCTCTGCACGTCATATACCGTGCGGCAAATCTGACTGAAGACCGCCGGGCGAGGATCAAGGAGTGGCTTGACAACCTCGGACGGTGGCTTGAGCGGCAGACGATCACGGTAGACGACACGGAGTATAAGCTCGACGGATACCCCGCGCTGACCGGAAACCGCGTGATTACGCAGGTACAGCGGCAGACAGCGGCATATCTCGACAGCGTAAACGAAAACAAAAGCGAAAACTGGGTGATATACATATCCGCTCAGTACAAAAATGAATTTGAAAGGTAGGATAATATGGCTATAACCGGAAAAATCGAAAGAAAGTACATGGCGCATTACATTGATACTTCTTTCGGAAGCACAGCAAGCTGGGAAAGGCTCGGCAAAGACCTTGAGGAATACAGCATCGAGCTGAACCCCGACACCGAGACCAGCAAAAACATCCTCGGCGAATCGACCTTCAAGCACAACGGGTACGAGGTTTCCGCAGATGCAGATCCGTATTATGCGGAGGTCGGCGACGCGCTTTTCCTCAAGCTTCAGGACATCATCGACAACCGCACGACCGGAGACGGATGCAAGACCAAGGCTCTTGAGGTGCATCTCTGGGACGAGGATTCCACCACAAGCGGCTCTTTCACTGCATGGCAGCAGGACTGCTATGTCGTGCCGACCTCTTACGGCGGGGACACTTCGGGATATCAGATCCCGTTCACCGTATACTATACCGGCGAGAGAGTAAAGGGAAAGTTCGCACTGGCGACCAAAGCCTTTACAGCCGATTCATCGCTTTAAGGAGATAACACATGGACGAGAGAAGACTTACACTTGAGGTCGATACCGGAAAAATCATGATCGACCTGAAAGACGAAACCGGAGCAAAGATAGGAGAATTCGGGCTGAATCCGTCAGACGTCGGCATCGTTGACCGCTTCCGGGCGGTGATAGACTTTTTCAACGGCTATGGAGATTCAGAGGACGCAGACCCGCTTGACCGGGCATCAGAGCTTAACCGGAAGATCGGGGAGCAGTTCGACTATCTTCTCGGCGAAAACGCGCACGAGGGGATTTTCGGGAAGGTAAGCGCTCTCTCTCTTAACTCCGACGGCGACTTCTTCTTTGAGGGTATAATCGAGGGGCTTGGCGGTATCATCGAGCAGATAACCAAAAAGCGCGTCGATAAGAAGCTCAAAAAGATAAAGAAATATACGGATAAATACACAAAGTGAATGTCTGGGAACTGCCCACATCCCTTGAAATCGGGGGTGTGGGCTTTGCCATTAGAAGCGACTTTCGCGCGGTGCTCGACGTACTGAAAGCCTTCAACGACCCCGACCTTGAGGATGACGAAAAGGCTATTGTGTGCCTGAAGATACTGTATGAGGACTTTGACAAAATCCCGCAGGAAAAGTACGAAGAAGCCTTTCAGAAAGCGGTGGAGTTTATCGACGCAGGAAGCACGTCAGACGACAGCCCCAAGCCCCGGCTCATGGACTGGGAGCAGGACGCGCCTATACTCATCCCTGCCGTAAACAAGGTTCTCGGCACAGAATGCCGTGTAGCACCGTATCTGCACTGGTGGACTTTCCTCGGAGCATATATGGAGATAGGCGAGGGGCTTTTCTCCAGCGTTATAAGCATCCGGAACAAGAAGGCAAAGGGAGAAAAGCTCGAAAAGTATGAGCGGACGTTTTACCGGGAAAACAAAAAGCTCGTTGATTTTGAAAAAAAGTACTCGGAAGAGGAATTGCAGGAGCAGGAGCGGCTTAAGGCTCTGCTCGGATAGGAGACAAATGGCAAGGCACGCCGACGGAACAATAGTAATAAACACAGCCATCGAAACCGACGGCTTCAAAAAAGGCTCCAAGGACATGGAAGCCGCTTTCCGCAAGGCGGCACACAACCTTGAGGGTGTAAGCGAAAAAATACAGATATCCATTGAGAAGTCCGTACAGGCTTTTGAGAAGCAGAATGCCGCATACAGGGAGCAGGAAGCGCGGGTTGAATCGCTCAAGGCGAAGATCGAGGAAGCGCAGAGCGAAAAGGTTGAATCTCAGGCTTTCACTGACATAAACAAGCAGATAGACGACTACCAGAAGAAGCTTGACGCGGCAATCGAGAAAGAAATCCGCTTCATGGAGACCGGAGGAAGCACCAGAAGCACGGCATATGAGCGCATGGAGTATGATATCGAGATGCTTCGGGAGAAAATAGCCGAGGCGAAAGCCGAAAAAGACCGGCTGTTGCAGTCCGGCGAAGCATACACCGGCGCGGACATCTCCGGTCTTACCTCTCAGCTGACCGAAGCACAGGACAAGCTCGGACAGATGGGCGGGAAACTGGAAGTAACTTATGCTTCACTGCGTGAGAAACTGGGCGAGTACATAAGCTCAGAGCAAGAGGCGGCAATAGCGACGGCTGAAACGGCTGACAACACCGCTCAGGCGGCAACGACAACCTCGGAAATGTCTTCGGAGGTCGAACAGGCAGCCGTAAAGGGTAATATTTTCGCTCAGGCTTTCGAGCGCATAAAAGCCGTTTTTGCTACCATAGGGGCAATTCCTCAAAACGTCCGAGAATCCACAGCGGCTCTTGAAGAATCGCTCGGTATAGTATCTCAGGTATCGGGAGAAGCGGAACAGGCGGCAGAATCCATAGGAGAAATGGCTGATGAAACCGAACGCGCGGCGGGAAGCGGTGTCGGTTTTTCCGGCGTTTATGAGAGAGTAAAAAACACCATGAACAATGCGGCGGGGGCGGTGAAAAAGTTTTTCGCAGGGATTAAAGGCTCCGGAAACCCGCTGAAAAAGTTTATCAAATACGGCTTGGGCATCGCGTCGGTCTATATGCTGTTTAATAAGCTCCGCGCAGCTATAAAGGATGGTATAAAAAACATCGTCCAGTTCGACAAGAAAACGAACACAAGCATTTCCGGCATACAGTCAGCATTTGCGAAGCTGAAAAACAACCTCACTGCAGCTATCGCTCCTTTGATAAATGCACTTGCGCCGTACATTATTAAAGTTGTAGATTGGCTTAATCAGGCAATAACCCAGCTTGCAATCTTTTTCGCACAGCTTACCGGGCAGAAAACGTATATTCAGGCAAAGGATGTATGGAAGGATTATGCCCAAGGTCTCAAAGACACTTCAGCCGCCGCGAAGGAGGCAAAAAAGAACCTTTCCGGACTTGATGAGATAAAAACATGGGATTCCGGAAGCTTCGGAGGGAGCGGTGGTTCAGGCTCTGGCACAAAAGCGGAGGATATGTTTGTTACGAAGAAACTCGATTCTTCCCTTGGAGACATAGATTGGAAGAGCTTTGGTGCAAAAATATCCGACGGATTTATAAATGTTATGTCAAAAACAGCCACATGGCTGGATAATATTCCGTGGGATGATATTGGGACAAAAATTGGAGATACGATAAAGGGGATAGATTGGGGAGGTGTTCTTGTCGGCTTAAGTGGAGTTGTTTATAATTTAATAAATGGCATTTCGGAGGCGATTAGCGGCTTGGGGCGATCGTTGTCAGGCGGAGAATTAGATTTGCCGTCAATGGACGATACTATTCAAGGCAAGTTAAGCGACTGGGAGAGATTCCAGTACATAATGAAAAAAATAACCAGTGACATAAGCCTAAAAGAGTTCAAGGACTACTGGGGGTATGTTCCATCGTTCGCGGACTATACCGATGCTTTTTTGACTTCTGGCGGGCTTGAAACTTTATATGATCGTTTCAAGGAAGCGGAAGAAGCGGCAAGATCGAAGAAAATCACCAAGACGCTTAAGGTAAACGAAAAAGCACTTGAAAAGATCAGAAGTTTGCTTCTTCTAACTGACAGAGACATTGCTATGATTAACGCTGAAATCATAGATTCAGGAGAGGTTTGGAGTATATATGCTGTAATAGAAAAAGCTTATTCCCGCGGACTTATCACTTATGATATGTATCATAAAGCCTTGATAAGAGCAACAAACGATTTCGAAAACTTTAATCAAGGGCAAGAAGAGGTTAACAAGCGCGCGGCTGAAAACGCTATTGGTACTTCTACTGCAATTCAGGATATCGTAAAAAGAACGGTTGAGAATGCAAAAGCGGGAGGGCAGGAAGCAGGGAGATCATACGCGGAGGGTTTTGAGTTAGAACTGCGCAATGGCAAGCTATCAATAATTAAAGCCGGCGAAACAATTATTGATGATATACGAAAAAACAGCAAGAATCTTATATCTCAGCTTGTATCAACTTTCGGAAAACAAGCTCTTGAAAGAGCAAATCAAAAGGCTGCAAAAGCGGCAGGAGAAGCAATCGGAGATGCGCTTGGAAACGGAATAATAAGTTCTGTTAACCAAACCAATACACACGTCGCAGATTATACGGAGTTCTTGATCGGACAGCTTGAGGACAGCATGAAGCCCGGAGAGGATTATTACAAGAAAAAAGCGGCAATACGCAAACTAAAGTCTTTTACCGTTCCATATCTTGCATCCGGCGCGGTGATCCCTCCGAATGCGCCGTTTACGGCAGTTCTCGGCGATCAGAAGCACGGGACGAACGTCGAAGCACCGCTTGAGACCATAAAACAGGCACTGCGGGAAGTGCTCGGCTCCGGCACCGGCGGCGGGAACACTTACAACATCACCGCGACGGCGAATGGAAAAACGCTTTTCCAGCTTCTGCTTGAGGAGGGGCGCAACGCGCAGATGCAGACCGGGAAGAATCCCTTCCTGCTTGCATAAGGAGGATATATGGCACAGGACAAAATCAAGATAAACGGAATTACCATAAGACAGCCCGACGAGGGGCTTGGGTACGACTTCGAGACTACCTATGACGAAAGCGCAAAGAGAGCGCAGAACGGCAAGCTCAAGGCTTCAAGGCTTTTCACTGTCGAAGCCCTGAGCTATGCCGCAAGCAATCTTACGCTTGACGAGATGAAAACCATCCTTCAGCAGGTGGCAAAGGGAAGCTCTTTCACGCTTCACTATTTCTCGCCTTACTATGGTGCGTGGAGAGACGGAAAATTTTACGTCGGGCGCGGGAATCTTTCGATAGGTCGGCTTATCGAGGGAGGGGAAGTGTATGAAAGCCTGTCGATACAGATGACGGGGGTGAATCCTATATGATATCGGTATCTGACGCCTTCAAGGAGGCGATGAAAGACCGGTCGGATTACAGGTGTAGCGCGACAATCACCCTCGCAAACGGCACGGTTCTGACGCTTGCGGAGAACGATTTCTCGATCATGGGAAACAAGGTGTCAGAAGGGGCAGAATCTGACGGTCTGCCCCTCGGAGAAGCAATCAGCAGGAGCATATCGCTTGAACTGCTGAACTTCGACGGCGCGCTTAGTGCATACTCCTTCACCGGGGCAAAGATCGAGCTGCATCTTCTTTTCGCTCTTGACGGAGGCACGGAAGATGTACTCATGGGAATCTTTACGGTACTGACACCCGAAACCCCCGGCACGATAATCTCCATCACCGCCAACGACGATATGTACCTCACGGACAAGGAGTACGACACCGCGCTGTCTTATCCGGCAACGCTTTCGGAAATCTTCGTCGATGTCTGCAATCGGTGCGGTCTTGCTCACGGAAGCGACAGCTTTGTAAACAGCGACTTTGAAGTGACGGCAAAGCCGGACGGATATACTTACCGAAAGGTTCTCGGCATGGTGGCGATGCTTGCCGGAGGAAATGCCAGGATAAACCGCGCCGGGGAGCTTGAGATCATCACATACAGCTTTGCTTCTCCTGCCGTGCAGACGGTAGAGGACTGGATCAAACTGACTGTCGCGACGGATGATATCACGATAACCGGCATTTCGGCGATAGCCTCTCAGGTGGTTGACGGAAAAATCGTCCGGAACCGCGTCATATCCGGAACTGACGGATATGTGATAGAGCTTGAAAACCCGCTGATGGACGGCAAAGAAGCCGAGGCGGTGAATGCGCTCAACAGCATCTTCGTCGGGAAAACTCTCCGGAAGTTCGACGGAGAGATAGGAGGATATCCTCTCGCGGAGTTTATGGACACGATCAGCGTGAAAGACCGGAACGGGACGGAATATTTCTCTGTCGTGACGGATATGTCCTTTACTTTTCTCGGCATGACAAGCATCAAAAACTCTGCCGCGTCCGAGATGCGCGTAAACAGCACCTTCGACGTATCAAAGGACGTCGGAAAGCTGATCGATAACGAGCGGACGGAAAGAATTGCCCAGATTACAAAAACCGAGGAGGGACTGCGCTTCGATGTAGCCCAGCTGTCTCAGCAGGTCGCGATGACCATGACGGCAGACCAAGTCAGAATCGCGATCTCGGAAGCTGTCGGGGACATAAACTCGGTGACGACTGAAACCGGATATACCTTCGACAAAGACGGTCTGCGGATAAAGAAAAGCGGAGAGGAAATAGAGAACCTTCTCGACAACACCGGTATGTACGTAAACCGTGACGACGAAAACATCCTGACGGCAAATAACGAGGGCGTGAGCGCGATAAACGTCAGCGTGAGAAAGTACCTGATTATCGGCAAAAACTCGCGTCTTGAGGACTATGACGGCACACGTACAGCGTGCTTCTGGATAGGAGGAACATGATGGAACTTACAAGCACATATCAATACCTCGGACGGTCGGCAAAGATCGCACCGCAGAGCGGCAACTATGGCTTTTATATCCTGCTTTACGGGAAATCAACGCCGAACACCGTGACAGGATATCACACGGTATCAACAAAAATGGTGCTTGCGTGTACTATAAACTCGGAGTTTTACCAATACGGCACGACATACACCGGAACGATAAACGGCGCGTCGGCTTTTTCCGGCACGAACGAGCCTTCTGCCGCGTGGGAGCTGTCGGCATTTTCCGAGGGCGGGTACAGCTATAAAAAAGGCACTGTTATCGACGAGGGAACCGTGTACGTTGACTGCACTGACGGATATGCGAAAAACATCCCGCTCTATGGGAAGTGGACTTTCACGGTAAACGGTACGACATACACCCCGGCAAAGAACGCAAGCGGGACGGTGTCGGTCACTGCGACACTTCCGGCAATCGCGAGAAAAAGCACCGTGACGGCAACGGATGCTTATATCGGTGCGGCAAGCACTATCGTTATAAACAAGAGCAACAATGCGTATACCAGCACCCTTTCATACCGGTATTATGGGCAGAGCACGTACACCGAGATCGTATCCAAAACCGCCGCGACACAGTACGGATGGACGGTGCCGGAGGCGGCATATCAGCTGATACCAAACAGCCGGGAAATCAAGATATACATCCGGTGCGAAACCTTCAACGGCTCGACCAGTATGGGGACGAGCGAGACATATCTCACCGCATCCGTGAGGGAAAGCATCAATGCTCCGGAAGCCTCTGCAACCGCGCAGGATGTAAACACAAAGGCAACAGCCCTCACAGGAGCCGCCGCAACGCTCATTAAGGGCGTTTCCAATCTTCGGGTACAGACAACCGCGACGGCAAAGAACGGCGCTTCCGTGGCTTCTGCGCGCGTCACGTGCGGCGGCATAAGCGCAATCGGAACTGACGTCACCCTCAACGCCGTCGAAAGCAGTGCCGTCACCGTCAGCGTGACCGACAGCAGAGGGCTTACAACCGCCATACAGCTTGCTGGGCTTAGTATGGTGAACTATATACCCCTCACACTCAATCCGACCGTACAGCGCGAATCTGCGGGTTCTGACGTGGTGTCGGTAAGTGCAACCGGAAACTTTTTCTCCGGCTCCTTCGGCGCGGTTGCAAACACTCTCACGGTAAAGGTGAGGGTAAAGCCCGACGGCGGTTCTTACGGCGATTATACGGAAATCACGGCATCGTCGGTCGGGAACACATACACCGCATCCGGTAACGTGTCGGGGGTGTCCTATACTGCCGTAAATGACGTGGAAGTGACCGCGTATGATAAGATATACACCGAAGGGAAAACCGCCGTATATCGCGTAAATAAGGGTGTTCCCGTCTTTGACTGGGGCGAAAACGATTTCCGCTTCAATGTCCCGGTCAGCATCGACGGGAACCTTACGGCAAAGAAGATCACCGGCACACAAGGGGAGTTTTCCGGCGCAATGGCGGTCAAATCTCTGACCGTCAACGGAAAAACCTTTTCCGACTATGTCATCTCCAGATATACAAGCGGTATATGGAAGGTGTGCAAGTGGAGTTCCGGCTTCTGCGAACTGTGGGGTACATACTCAAAGACCGTAAACATTTCCACAGCATGGAACGGTATGTACATCAAGGACGACGCGATACCGAATCAGACCTTCCCGGTGACCTTCACAAGCATCCCGACGGTCACGGCGACGCCGCATATATACGGCGGTCAGCGTTTCGGTTTGCTCACCGGCTCCGGTGATACAGAGACATCCAAGCCGTCAAAGACCGGAACCGGCGCGTGGGGTGTTTTCCGCATGAATAACCAGTCAAACATCACCATCGGTGCGGATTTTTACGTCGCAGGGTATATCTCTTAATCAATGCGTATTTGCAATATCAAAGAAAGTGTAGGATAATGAAGTCATGAGACAAGGAACCACACCCACAATCAAGATGATACTGCCGGATGAAATCAATGTAACGGCGGTAAAAGAAGCTGTTCTGACCATAGCACAGCACGGAAAAGAGAAAATAAAGATATCTCTTGCGGGCATGAAGGTCGGCGCGGACGACAACTCGCTGACCGTGACCCTTTTGCAGGGCGAAACTCTTGCGCTTGATAAGCTATGCGCGGCAGAAATACAGTTGAAAATCAAAATCGGAACGACCGTGACGGCGTCGAACATAATATACGTCCCGGTAAGTGAAATACTGAACAAGGAGGAAATATGAACCTCAAAATTAAATTTGAGCTTGAAGAAACCGAGCTGAATGGCGAGATAGAAAACCTCATTCCCTCATCTTCCGGCGGTCTCCCCTCCGGCGGCACGACCGGGCAGGTGCTTACGAAGAACAGCGATGCCGACGGAGATGCAGGGTGGAAGGATTCTTCCGGAGCTGAATTTTCGGATGACGGAAGCGGGAACATATCTGTAAACGGAGCTTCTTCAGATGCGAAAAGGTTCTTAAACAGTCTGACAGTTCCGGGGCTTAATTACAAGTATGTAAATCCGATTAACAGTGGGACATATGCAAGTCCTTACGGAGTGTACATCGGTAGCGGAACGGTTATTGATTATGTTGTAGGGCTTACACAGGTTGGCTTTTATACGGCATATGTCAACAGAAAGGTTACGGATATTCCGGATGCTGCGAAAGCTGCTAATTCGTCTCTCAGAGGTTTTGTATGCGTGTCACAGATTGACAACACAGCAAGCGGTGGTAGTCAGAAGTGCTATGCATATATTGCTCTTATAGACCAGAACTCAAACTTCTACATCCAGTATATTCAGGGAAGCGTAGGCGGAGGTTGGAAACGTATGTATCCATATGAAACTGCCGAAAGCGCTCTTATGGAAAAGCTCGATAAAAACCAAGGTACCGCAAACTCCGGAAAGTTCCTCGGAATAGGGGCTGATGGAATTGTTGTGCCGACTGAGGTTGGTGGTGGAAGTAGTGATATTTCATTTCCTTTGCTTTACGAAGCTACAACGACAGAAGAAGTTCGTTGGATCGATACTGGTGCAAACGCTTTCAGAGCAAAAAGAAGATTAATCATTCAGCTTATTTCTAAAGCAACCCCATCAAATTCTACAGATAATGTCGGGTGTGGTTCTATATATACCGATGGTTCGCCAATTTCAAGTGCCTATGCGAATTATGTACTAACAAGAGGAATGGCAGCAATGCTTCCGAAGCAATACGATCGTCTTAATACTTTTTACGGATATAGAGTTAATGACGATGCGTCATGGATTTTTTATCATACAAATAGAACAGTTGTTAATAATGGATCAACCGCTCTTAATTGTTCAAACCAAAACTCTGCAGTGTCAAAGAAAGACATAACTGGATTTATCATCGGCGATAATTCGGCAGCAGCTAATGAAGGTACACGGGTGTTCGGAATTGGAACAGAAATAAAAGTATGGGGTGTATAATATGCAGTATAAAATATGGAAAAAGGATCACGCTGAAGAGATCGAAATGACTTCTGAAGAAATAGCAGAAGCTAAAGCGGCTCAGGAAGAATACGAAAAGCATCTTGCATCTCAGCTTCCCACCTACGAAGATCGTCTTTCTGCCCTTGAATCGGCTCTTCTTGAGATGATAACAGGAGGTGAGACCGGTGGTTAAGTTTCTTGCGATTCAGGTAAAGCTGGGGAAGATTACGATTGAGCAGATTCCGGAGAGGTATCGGGAAGCTGTCCGGAAGGAGCTTGAGAAATGACACTTAAAGAAATCCTGTGGGGGAGCGGCGGTGCTATAATCATCCTGCTTTCCCTCATACAGATAACGCCTATCAGGGTCAACCCTTGGACGGCGATAATAAAAGCCATAGGGAGGGCGTTTAATACAGACGTGATTAAAGACCTTAAAGAAATAAAAACGTCGCTTCTTGAGACGCAGGAGCGGCTTGAAGGGCATATACTTGCCGACGACATGAGAGCGGCGGACGAGCATCGGAGGCAGATACTCCGCTTCAACGGGGAGGTCTTGCGCAAGCTCCGGCATACCAAGGAAGAATTTGACGACGTGCTTGTCGAGATAGACGAGTATGAGAGGTATTGCAAGGCTCATCCCGACTACAAGAACAACCGGGCGGTGCTTGCGATAGAGAACCTGCGCCGGGTATACAAGATACTTCTTGAAACAAACGATTTTTTAACCTGAAAGGAGACAAACATTATGGATTTCGGAATTACGGGAATTGCGGCAATAACGGTTATCTGTTACCTTGCCGCGCAGCTTATCAAGGCGACACCGCTTGACAACAAGTGGCTTCCGGTGATATGCGGCATACTCGGAGGAGGGCTTGGCGTACTGGGAATGTACATAATGCCGGACTTCCCTGCCGGGGACATCATTACAGCAATCGCTGTGGGCATAGTATCCGGACTTGCGGCGACGGGAGCGCATCAGATATACAAGCAGCTTTCCGGGGACAAGCCCAGTGCCGACGACGGTGAGGAGGGCATATAATGACTATAACCGAATGCCTTCACACCCAGAGCCGGTGCTATACGGTATATCAGGAGTGTGAGCCGGTCGGGATCGTGGTACACTCGACCGGAGTTAACCAGACCTCGGTGGCGAGGTACTGTCAGCCGTCGGACGACAATCCTTCAAGGGCTGAAATAATCTCAAAGATCGGGCGCAACAAGTACGGCAATCACTGGAACCGACCGAACGTGAACAAGGCGGTTCACTATATGATCGGGCGGCTTGCTGACGGCACGGTCGGCATACTTCATCTGCTTCCGGAGGAGATATGCGCGTGGGGCGTGGGGAACGGAAAGAAAGGCTCTTACAACTATCCTCCGTATCCGCACATACAGTTTGAGATATGCGAGGACGGGCTGAAGGACGAGACGTACTTCAAGGCGTGCTACAACGCTGCCGTTTCTCTGTGTGCCGACATCTGCCGCAGATGGGGATGGGAAGCCTCGGTCATCGTATCTCACAGGGAAGCGTACAAAAAGGGCTATGCAAGCAATCATGCCGACTGCGACCATTGGCTGAAGCGGTTCGGGCTGACGATGGACGACTTCCGGCGCGACGTGGACGGGCTTCTTCATCCCTCAAAGGTGATATCCGTCGGCGACACCGTGGTCTTTGCCGGAAAAAAGCATTACCGGAACGCAAACGCTATTTTTGGCTTCAGGTGCAAGCCGGGAAAGGCAAAGGTCATGAGGATATACCGGCTCGGCAAGTCGAGACATCCGTATCTGCTGAAGGGCTTCGGCGGGTGTACGGCTAACGGGTGGTGCAACGAAGAAGAAATAAGGTAAAATAAGTGCGCGGCAAGAGCGATTTTGCCGCCATTTATTTTTTTCAAAAATTTTTTTATTTTTTTTTCAAAAACCCCTTGACAAATGCACTCAATGGGTGTATAATAGACGCGTAAGATAAAAAACACCCCGGACACCGGGAAGAAAGAGGTACACAATGGAAAACAACAGAATCGCAAAACTCGTCAACACAATCGTAAACGCAGCTTCATGGGAAGAGGTCAGAAGCGAAGTCAGAGAGTTCTGCCAGATCTACTGCGGAGAAAACTTTGACTGGAACGTCGAACACGGATATAACCTCCGCCAGATCTTCGAGCGCAGCCTTGCAATCGCGTTTTATGGCGCAAATATGTATCTTCTCAATGATGAGTTTACCGAAAAAACCGACTTCCTTGTCCTTTGCGACTACCGCAATAACGTCCTCGAAAAAATGCCGAAATCCGAAAATTACGAAGGCATCAGAAGATAATCAAAGCCGGTCTGCAACAAAACGAAAAGAGAGCATCTGATTTACAGCCGAGCCGGGCGGCTGATCCCGGCAGAAAGAGGTACAAAATGTTCGAATTCACAGACGAATATCAGCAGGAAAAGCTCATAGCCCGTCCTTGCTTCTACCGCGAGGACAAGAAAAATGACCGCAAACCCGCGATCTATCTCAAAGGCACCGACGAAATCGGCACCGAGATCAGGATCTTTGAGGAAAGCTACTGCCCGAAAGACAAGGAAGAATGGTCTGACTTCTGGAACCGCGCAAGGCAGATTTCCGAAGAAGACGCGGAAGACGTCGTTTTTGCCGACGACGACCAAGCCGAGGAGCTTGCCGAAACAATCCGCGAGGCAGACAGCTGGGACGACTGCCAAGACGAGATCAGACACCTGTGTGAGCTTGCCGGACTTTCCGACGAGTATAACGAGGCAGACGGAGATACCTTCGAGTGCGTTATCGACCGCGCCGCAGAGTTTTTCGGTGTCACCGTCATCGCGACAGTCGCCGAGGCTCTGAAGTCTCTCCGTAAAAGAACCGGTCTTTCGCAAACAGCTTTCGGCGAAGTCTGCGGCGGCATCCCCCTCCGCACGATTCAGAACTGGGAATCGGGGATTAGAGAATGCCCTGACTACGTCCTTTTCCTCATAAAATCCCACCTGAAGAGCAAAAACCTCATCTGAAAAACCAACCCGCGCCGGGAACGGAATGCGGGTTAGTTTTTTCGTGGCAGATTCGTGGCAGATTTGAGGTCAAAATTATGCCCCGCAGGGCAAAATCGCGCCCCACAGGGCAGAACAAAAACCTGCCGCGAAGCCCCGTAATACAAGGAAAAACCCGCAATCCCAAGCGGGACGCGGGTTTGCGGGTTTGGTGCGGGTAACAGGGGTCGAACCTGTTCAAAAAGTCTGTAAACCCCCGTATTGATTGACTTTTTTGTTGCTCATGGCAGATTTCGTGGCAGATTATTATAAATATCGCTTAAAAGTATCGCTATAATACGTTTCGAGCCGCTCAAAAAACTGGTCTTTTTTGTCCCTCATAATGTGACCATATACGCGATTAACCATCTCCTCCGTCTCGTGTCCGAGCATATCCGCGATGTACTTTACCGGAATTCCAAGCATGATCATGACCGATGCAGCATAATGACGCAGTTCGTGGAAGGTGTAGTGTGCTCCGGGGCAAACTCTTGCGAGGGCGCGTTGATATCGAGTGTAAATTTGATTGGCTTTGAGCGGCGTTACAAAGACAGCGTCCGATGTATAGAGACGGCTCATCTCGTCCCGCAGATAAGGAATCATCTTAATAATCCGATATCCTGCGTGAGATTTCGGAGCCTTTTCGACAAAATTGTTATGGATGTCCCGCACGAGCGCGGTATCGACTTTTATTGTTCCCGCTCCCAAATCAACATTTGCCCATTTAAGCCCAGCGATCTCACTTGAACGCATCCCGGCAAGAGCGGCAAGCAGCACAGGCAGCTCGATATCTGTGTCGTATACATCTTTAATCAGCCGCATAACATCTTCTTCGGTTGGTATGATTATGTCCGATTTTTCTTTCTGCGGCAATGTTGTAAGTAATGTAAAATCCGGGCGAAACATCTTGAGCGCGGAAGACAAAAGCCCGTGCATATTTCTGACTGTCTTCGGCGCATGGCTTTCCGCTTCTGCGTTAACTGCCGCTTGCACATCCTCACGGGTCAGATCGTTGACATTGATTTGGTGGAGCATCTTGAGCGAGTTTTTCCGCATCTGAGTATACTCTCGATAGGTGCGCGGCGAAAGGACGTTTTTTTTGGATTCCACGTATCGTTCCATTGCGCAACAAACCGTGATGTTCCCTGCGCGGTTGTCTTTTCTCTGCGCTTCAAATTGCGCCGCCTCAAGCTGCACGGCTTTTTTGTTTTTTCCGGTAAAGCTCCGGTAATGCGCCTTTCCGTCCTCGTCCTTATAGTCAAGGACTTTTATCCGGTACGACCCCGACGGTAGCCTTTCTGCCTTAACCATTTTGACCTCCTTCAAAAAGAACCCCGCACGCGCGGGGTGTTGTTCATATTATCGTTATAAGGATTTCTTTCTGCATCTCGACAGAAGCAAGTGCCTGCCTGAAAAACCCGATGTCGATGTGTGTGAAATCGTATATCAGTATGCCGATGATCGCGGCAACCAACGCAAACAAAAGAAAGCCGAGAAAGATTATCCAAAGGTTTTTATCTCTTAAAGAGCGGAGATAGATCTCGGATATCCGTTTCTCCGCTCCATAGTCTCGGACATACTTAATGACAGTCGCGGTTCCGGTTGTAGGCTCAATCTGCTTTTGCTCGATTCCCGCAAGCTCGTCGAGAGAGCCACCAAGAACTTTTACCACACTGGAGACGGTGTAAAACGCCGCTCCCTCGGCATGACCGGAGAACAGACGCGCAACCGTGCCTGGAGCGATGCCGCTCAGCTCTGCAATCTGCTGATTGGTCAGGGCTTTTTCCTTTTTCAGCTCGTTCAGATACTCTGAAATCGTCATTTTTTTTGACCTTCCTTCATTGTATAGTTTCCAGCATTTAAATATGAATCGCAATTCTCATATATGAGTTGCACAATTCGATTAAATATGCGGGTATTCAGAACTGGTTATTGCTATTCACCTGTAAATGTGGTATGGTAAATATAGCATAAAAAACCGGAGGTATACTATGATACGCAATCGCTATGAGAAACGGCGCATCGAAAGAGAACGCCATTACACCGACCCGATAATCACCGAGGACGAGCTTCGGCTTGCAAGAGCCTTGCAGCTCCGCATGAGGCGCGTGACGTATCAGGAGGACTGTGCGCCGGAAGACGGAAAGGGGGGTGATTGAATGGGAGAGATTCGTTTGACGCCGGATGTTGCCCGGTTTATCGCAAAACTCACGCAGGAAGAATTCACAATTATAAAATCTCTCTACGGAGAGGACGACGAAAGGACACAGACAAATGAAAGACGAAATAATAAATCTCGATGAACTCAGCGAAGAAAGTAGAATTCTCGTCGAAATCATACTTAATGCCACCCCCGAAGAGTTTGAAGAACTTAAACGCCTTGCAGGCAAATAAGCAATAACATATACAACTGCCCGCTTCGGCGGGCTTTTGTTTTATAATTTTATATTTTTCTTCTGCAGTCC
>OIZA01000124.1_pt1 | contig 46435 bp, 48 predicted proteins | sample 1588381 | NCBI WGS metagenome assembly OIZA01 (sample SAMN03283277) | human gut metagenome | biome: human-associated habitat; material: feces | host: Homo sapiens | place: Peru | collected 2012 | reverse complement strand
CAACGCTTTAGGGGTATCTTACTTATTTCCAACCAACAATAACTTTACGCTATCAACAGAGTAGAAAAAACTTGACAATGTACCTGGAAAGGTGTAATGTAATCGGCAGAGATTTGAAAATTCAATATTGTTGCATATTTCTCTTATTCAGAGTGATGGAGATACATAGGATCGATGAAGTCACGGCAACCCCTCTTTACGGAAGGTGCCAACCTGAGCGAGTATTTATGGCAGCGCAGAAAGCTGCGTTGTTGTTCGAACAATAAGAGGATTTGATTATCTTATTATCGAGTCCGCTTTTTGGCGGATTTTTTTATTGTAAGAAAAGGAGAAAGACAATGGAAAAATTACTTTTTACTTCTGAATCTGTAACAGAAGGACATCCGGATAAAGTGTGCGATGCTGTTTCCGATGCCATTCTGGATGCGTGCATGGCGGAAGACCCGATGAGCCGTGTTGCCTGCGAGACAGCAAGCTGTACCGGATTTATTCTGGTAACCGGTGAGATCACGACCAAGGCACACCTTGATATTCCGGCAATTGTCAGAAAAACGGTAAACGAGATCGGATATAATGATGCAAAGACCGGATTTGATGGAAATACCTGTGCGGTTATGGTTGCACTGGATCAGCAGTCTCCGGATATTGCCATGGGTGTGGATAAGGCGCTTGAAGCAAGAGAAAACAAAATGTCAGATGAGCAGATCGAAGCGATCGGCGCAGGCGATCAGGGTATGATGTTCGGTTATGCAAGCAATGAGACGGAAGATTTTATGCCGTATCCGATTTCTCTTGCACACAAGCTCGCACGTCAGCTGACTAAAGTAAGAAAAGACGGTACTTTAAGTTACCTGAGACCGGATGGAAAGACACAGGTTTCCGTAGAATATGATGAAGCCGGAAAACCGGTACGTCTGGAAGCAGTGGTTCTCTCCACTCAGCATGACGAGGATGTGACACAGGAGCAGATCCATGAAGATATTAAAAAATATGTATTTGATCCGGTTCTTCCGAAGGAAATGGTAGATAAGGATACCAAGTTCTTTATCAATCCGACCGGACGTTTCGTTATCGGTGGACCACACGGAGATGCAGGTCTGACCGGACGTAAGATTATCGTGGATACATACGGCGGAATGGCACGTCACGGCGGCGGTGCTTTCTCCGGAAAGGACTGCACCAAAGTAGACCGTTCTGCAGCTTATGCGGCACGTTATGTTGCGAAGAACCTGGTTGCGGCAGGTCTGGCAGAAAAGTGCGAGATCCAGTTATCCTATGCGATCGGTGTTGCTCAGCCGACTTCGATCAACGTGGAAACATTCGGAACCGGAAAATTGTCCAGTGAAAAACTCGTTAAGATCGTTCGTGAGAACTTTGATCTTCGTCCGGCAGGAATCATCAAGATGCTCGACTTAAGAAGACCGATCTACCGTCCGACTGCAGCATACGGTCATTTCGGACGTAATGATTTAAGCCTTCCGTGGGAAGCACTGAATAAGGTGGAAGATTTAAAAAAATATCTGTAAGAAAAAGAGTTTATGAAATGTTTATAAATATTTGTGCGTAAATTTATAGGCTTTTGGCTTTTTCGTGCTATAATTAAGAAGCGGTGTTATGCCGCTTCTTAATTTTTTTGTGGTGGGGAATGGCATATGAAGCTAAAAACAAGACTGATCATATCGTTTTGTATCATGATATTTGTCCCGGTGATACTGATCGGGTTTGTGCTGTTTGGCTTTAAGAATTTTCAGATGAAGAACTTGGAGCAGACATACGGACTTGAGGACGGATCAAATTATAATTATCTGGCGAATTCGCTCCAGCTTCTCAACCGTTTTACAAGAGACGATTTTGAGAAGATCAAAAAGATTGCGGAGAAGGAGCCGGAAAAGCTGGAGGATATTTCTTATCTTGGAGAACTGAATCAGGATTTACAGGAAAAATATTCTTATATTATTGTGCGCAAGGATTCGGATATTATTTTTGAGGGAGCGGAAGATGCGAAAGAATTGCCGAAACAGCTTCCGAAGTATGGAGATGCTGATGCGGATGAGAACAGCGGCATTTATATTGACGGAGATGTGCAGGCACTTTTAAAGCAGGTGGATTTTAAATATGCGGACGGTTCAGATGGCAGCCTGTTTCTTGTCATGACCGTACAGCAGATTCTGCCTGAGATCAAGCAGCTCCTGATAGATCTTGTGGTGTCGGTGATCCTGATCCTGTGCTTTACGGCAGCAATGATGTCGGTCTGGATCTATCGTGGCATCATCAATCCGATCAAGAAGCTGGAGGTCGCAACACAGAATATCAAGGAGGGCAATCTTGATTTTACGATCGATGTGGACAGTAATGACGAAGTGGGCGAGCTGTGCCGCAATTTTGAGGAGATGCGCCAGCGCTTAAAGGATAATGCGGAGGAGAAGATTGCCAATGAAAAGGAAAATAAGGTCCTCATCAGTAATATCTCACACGATCTGAAGACACCGATCACTGCCATTAAGGGTTATGTGGAGGGTATTATGGATGGAGTTGCGGATACACCGGAGAAACATGACCGCTACATCCGTACTATTTATAATAAGGCGAATGAGATGACGACACTGATCAATGAACTGACCGTTTATTCACAGATCGATACGAACCGCATACCGTACAACTTTAAAAAGATCAATGTGGCGGATTATTTCAATGACTGTGTGGAAGAGATCGGACTGGAACTGGAATCACGGAATATCGGGCTGTCTTATTATAATTACGCCGATGACGGAGTTGTGATCATTGCAGATCCGGAGCAGCTTTCCCGTGTTATACATAATATAATCGGAAATTCCTTAAAATATCTGGATAAGCCGCAGGGATTTATCAATATCCGCATCAAGGATGTGGGAGATTTCATTCAGGTCGAGATCGAGGATAACGGGAAAGGAATCGCAGCGAAAGATCTGCCGTATATTTTTGACCGATTCTATCGCACGGATGCATCCAGGAATTCCGCGACAGGCGGAAGCGGTATCGGACTGTCCATCGTGCGCAAGATCATAGAAGATCACGGCGGCAAGATCTGGGCGACCAGTAAGGAAGAGACCGGAACGATCATGTATTTTGTAATCAGAAAATATCAGGAGGTACCAACAGATGAGTAAGATTTTGATCATAGAAGATGAAGTGGCGATCGCAGAGCTGGAACGGGATTATCTGGAACTCAGCGGCTTTGAAGTGGAGATTGAGAATAACGGGGATACAGGATTGAAGCGTGCGCTGGAAGAAGAATTTGATATGTACATTCTGGATCTGATGCTTCCGGGAACGGATGGTTTTGAGATCTGCCGCAGAATACGCGAGGTTAAGAACACACCGATTCTTATGGTGTCTGCCAAAAAGGATGATATTGATAAGATCAGAGGTCTGGGGCTCGGAGCGGATGACTATATTACCAAGCCGTTTTCACCAAGTGAACTGGTCGCACGTGTCAAAGCACATCTGGCGCGTTATGAGAGACTGATCGGCAGCAGTGTACAGGAAAATGATGTGATAGAGATCCGCGGTATCCGTATCGACAAGACGGCAAGAAGGGTGTGGGTAAATGATGAGGAGAAACAGTTCACGACGAAAGAATTTGATCTGCTCACATTCCTGGCGGAGCATCCAAATCATGTTTTTACGAAAGAAGAACTGTTTCGAGAGATCTGGGATATGGAGTCCATCGGAGATATCGCTACGGTTACCGTTCATATCAAAAAGATCCGGGAAAAAGTAGAGATCGATACTGCAAAGCCACAGTATATTGAGACGATCTGGGGTGTTGGATATCGATTTAAAGTGTAATCCGGAGACATGAGATTATTAAAACAGGCGATGCTTCAAAAATCCGGGTACACAGGATGGAGCTGCGTTTGCATAAAAACAGATTCCCCGCAAATCAGGCAGTGATGCCTGACTTGCGGGGAATCGCAGCGCGCGGAGACGAAGTTATAGCTACGCTGTCCGCTCGCGCGCGAAAGTGTGCGAAGCACATATTTTATCCATATAGTCTTTCTTTAAAGTTTTTTTGAAGACGGATCTGTTTGTGCAGACCCTGATCTGTAGCGAAAAACCGTGAAAACTAGAAACGGAAGTCTCTTTGTCCCTCATGTATATTTTCAATGTATTCGGTTGCTTTTTTTCGGACGGTTTCGTTTGGAATGGTTTTAAGTTCGTCCGCGATCAGCTTCTCGCCGACAGCTTTGGTCTCCGGAGAAGCGTAATCCTCCAGATATTCTTTCAGTGTCATGAGGGCGTTCGGATGACAGCAGTTGATGATCTGCTTGCTCTTTAACAGGCTCATGAAGCGGTCGCCGGTTCTTCCGGCGCGATAACAGGCGGTGCAGAAACTCGGTACATAACCGAGATCCATCAGCCAGTGTACGACTTCATCAAGGCTGCGGCGGTCAGAGACATCGAACTGGGCGGAATTTTCTTCTTCCGGTTCCGGCTCGGCATAGCCGCCGACACTGGTGCGGGAACCGCCTGAGATCTGTGAAATACCGAGATGAAGTACACGTTTACGGCTTTCGGCAGATTCTCTGGTCGATACGATCATGCCGGTGTATGGGACAGCGATCCGGATACAGGCTACGATCTTTGCAAAAGTATCGTCGGAAATACCATTATCGAAAACATCAGGATCAATGTCGTCCGCACGTCTGACCCTTGGCACACTGATCGTATGCGGGCCGACACCGGTGTAGGCTTCCAGGTGTTCTGCATGCATGATGATACCGGTGAAGTCATAGCGGTAATTGTTAAGGCCAAATAAAACACCAAGACCGATATCGTCAATGCCACCCTCTCTTGCACGGTCCATTGCTTCTGTATGATATGCATAGTCAGATTTTGGACCGGTCGGATGCAGTGCTTCATAAGATTTTTTGTTGTAAGTTTCCTGGAACAGGATGTAGGTACCGATTCCTGCCTCCTTTAAACGGGTGTAATTTTCGACCGTTGTGGCAGCAATGTTGACATTGACACGGCGGATCGCACCGTTTTTGTGTTTGATGCTGTAAATGGTTTTGATGCTGTCAAGAATATATTCGAGCGGGTTGTTGACCGGGTCTTCACCGGCTTCGATGGCAAGGCGCTTGTGGCCCATATCCTGCAGAGCGATGACTTCACGCCTGATCTCTTCCTGCGTCATCTTCTTTCGGGTGATATGTTTGTTCTTTGCATGATACGGACAGTATTCACAGCCATTGATGCAGTAATTGGACAGATAGAGCGGGGCAAACATAACAATACGGTTGCCGTAAAATTCCTTTTTGATCTTCTCTGCCAGTGCATAAATTTTCTCATTTAAATCTTCAAGTTCACAGTCCAGAAGGACGATTGCCTCTTTGTGGGAAACACCCTTCATTTTTGCCGCTTTTTCCAGAATCTGTTCGATCAGTTCCCGGTTATTTTTGTTTTTTTCGGCATAATCCAGACATTCCAAAATCTCTTCATCGCTGATAAATTCCTCAGCTTTTGGTGACATAACGTTGTACATGGTTTCCTCCTTATCCTTCAGAAAATTCTTTCGGTCAGTTTGCTGTACCAATATAAAATTAAGTAGATTTTTGAGTGTTCGTACAGGGAAAACCCCGGTACTTACAGACTATTCTATTATAACGCCGCAAAAATACGCAGTCAAAAGAAAAATTTCCTGCACTGGAATTTGTACAAAAAGATGCGCTTGACAGTTTCTGCATATATATTTTATCATGCCGGAAAAAGGGTACTGCAAAAAAAGGAAAGGGAAGAAGGAAGAAAATGTATCGGGAAGAACTGGATAAAGTAAGTGAGATCGGGAAAACGAAAGTCAGATTATTGAAGGAAAATCCGCTCGGATATTTTGTGTCGGGGATGGTCGCCGGCATGTTCATTTCCTTCGGTAGTTTTGTCGCAATGACAGGCGGGGGAATGGCAACAGCAGCCGGTTATGGAATACCGAAGCTGCTCGCAGCGATTTTATTTGCGTCAGCATTAAGCCTGGTCACGATGGCAGGATGTGAACTGTTTACCGGAAATCATCTGTATCTGGGGGCAGCACTTCTGGAAAAAGAGGTGACGCTTAAAGACGCACTTGGTTTATGGGGCTTTTGCTTTCTTGGGAATCTGGCAGGATCGCTGCTGTTGTGTGGGTTGTTTGAAGTGGCAGGCTGTATGAATCAGCCGGATGTGGCAGCGTATTTCGCAGCGACGGCGGCGGCAAAGTCCGCGCTTGGAGCCGGCGCGATGTTTATTCGAGGAATTCTCTGCAACATCTGCGTCTGCCTTGCGGTGTGGTGCAGTGTGAGAATGAAGAGTGAATCCGGAAAACTCATCATGGTGCTCTGGTGCATTCTGATCTTTATGCTCTGTGGCTTTGAACACAGCGTTGCAAATATGAGTATCATCGGAGAAGTCCTCATTCACGGTGGGGCGGACGGCGTGACATTTCCACTGTACATAAAAAATCTGTTCTTTGTTTCACTTGGAAATGTGGTTGGCGGAGTCGGATTTGTGGCGTTGCCCTATGCTGTGATCGCGCATAAAAAAGGAGATCGCACAGGACAAAAGTGATCGCGCATGAAAGAGGAATTATACAAGGCGGATAAGAGACAGCCGATAGAAGTTCAGATAAATCCTCCATCGAGGGTGATGATCTGACCGGTCAGATAAGGATGTCCGGACGCAAGGGAAAATGCAAGTTCTGCAACTTCCTCCGGTGTGCCGTAGCGGCCGGCCGGAATTTCAGCTTCCAGTTCGGTGCGCTCTTCCGGCGAAAAGCAGGCGTTCATCTCGGTGTCGATCACGCCGCAGGCAATGGCGTTGACCTGGATGTTGCTCGGGGCAAGCTCTTTGGCAAGTGCGCGTGTAAAAGCATTTACACCGCCTTTGCAGGCGGAATAAGCCACCTCACAGGACGCACCGACCACGCCCCAGACAGAGGAGATGTTGATGATCTTTCCCTGCTTGTTGTGAACCATGTGCGGAACGGCAAGACGGCATGTGGAAAAGACTGAAGTCAGATTTGTTGCAATGATCCGGTCCCAGTCTTCAATGCTCATATCGGTCAGCAGACCGATACTTGCAATACCGGCATTATTGATCAGAATGTCAATACCGCCAAAAGTATCAGATGCAGTCTCCATCATCTGCTTCACAAATGAAAAGTCACCGACATCGCCGATACAGCATATGCAGCGTATCTGGAAAGCAGAGGTCAGCTCTTCGGCGAGTGCAGACAGCGCTTCCTCTGAGTGCGCACAGTTTAAAACAAGATTACAGCCGGCGGCCGCAAAGCGGCGTGCCAGTGCAGCACCGATTCCGCGGGATGCGCCGGTGACCAGTACGGTTTTTGTATGCATAAAATGCCTCCAGTCTCAAAAAGTATTTACTGTTTTTATTATAAGCTATTGCGGGTGCCAAGAGCAAATGGAAAAATAAAAATGCCTGGAAATCCGGGCAGTCCGTGAGATGATGACGGACTGTTCCATACGGTGTAAGGTGCTGGTAAGTACAGATAGCCAAAAATAGAGTCGAAAAATTGTGAAAAAATTCTAAAATTGTATGGAAAAATGAAGAAGAATATTGCGAAATAGATAAAATATGTTATAATATAGACATGATATAGATAGGTATCAAATATAGCAAAAAGGGGTTGGGCATCATGCGTATTACAATTAGCGGAAGAAATATCGATTTGACCGATGGACTGAAAGGAGCCGTTGAGGAGAAGTTATCAAAGTTAGAGAAGTATTTTACACCCGACACCGATGTATATGTGACATTGAGTGTAGAGAAAGAAAGACAGAAGATTGAAGTTACCATTCCGATCAAGGGAAATATCATCCGTTCGGAACAGGTCAGCAATGATATGTATGTGTCGATCGATCTGGTGGAGGAAGTGATCGAGCGACAGCTTAAAAAATATAAAAACAAGATCATTTCCAAGCAGCAGGCGGAAAGCAATCTGCGTCAGGAGTTCATTGAGAAGGAGTCCGGAACAGAAGAGGATATCAAGATTATCCGTTCCAAGAAGTTTGGCATGAAGCCGATGTATCCGGAAGATGCATGTGTGCAGATGGAACTGCTCGGACATAATTTCTTCGTATTCCGCAATGCGGAGACCGAAGAAGTCAATGTAGTCTATAAGAGAAAAGGAAATACTTACGGACTGATTGAACCGGAATGCTAGGAAAATGGCAGATATTAATTGAATAAGAAGAGCAGGCGGCATGGAAAATCCCGGAAAAAGAGGGATACATCTTGTACCGCCTGCTTTTTTTCGCTATAATGATTTGGCGGCAGCATCTGTAAAATCAGCGTTTGCAGGTGCTGCCGCATAAGTTTTCTCCGGGGGTATCATAGATAAGGAGGGAAGGCTTATGGCAACCTATGAAATTGGAAAAAGAATAAAAAAAGCCAGGGAGGACTGTGGTATGACACAGGAAGAACTGGCATTCGGAATCTGTTCGCCGGGAACATTGTCAAAAATCGAAAACGGGATTCAGGCACCAAATAAAAAAACATTTGAGGCACTCATGCAAAGGCTCGGAGAGCCGGAGTATCTGTACTCCATTCATCTGAGCCGTGAGGAGATCCTGGAGATGAAGCTGTTTCGGAAGATTGAACGGTGTTTTTTGATGGAAGACATGATCCGGGCGGAGGAACTGATAAAACAGTATCAGTCGGTTTTTGTCGGGACACGTGGGCTGGACTGGCAGAGATATCAGGCAGTCTGGGCGCTGTGGCATGCCAAACAGGGGGCGTCTCCACGGATTGTGGTGCAGGAACTTGAGGCAGCTTTGAGAATTACGATGAAGGGTTATCAGAATGGGTTGCCAGAAAATAACAAACGGCTTACTTTTGAAGAAATAGCAATTTTAAATAATATAGCGGTGCAGTATTACCGGATGGGAGACCGGATACGGTCCTTTTCTTATATTGCATGGTTGAAAGAGTATTTTGACAAAAATAAACTGGATGAAGAAGAACAGGCACAGATTTATCCGCTCATTCTTGGAAATTATGCTGATATGCTTCATATGCAGGGAAAACTGAAAGAAGCCAAGGAGGCAGTATGCCGGGGAATCTGGCTGTGTAAGGAGTATGCAAAGGCAGCATACCTTGCATGTCTGTTAGGATGTCTTGCGCGTATACTGGTGTCCATGGAAAAAGGCATGGAGGCAGAGACTTACTTTGCGCAGGCGGAGTGCATTTTCTGCATTATGGGGTGCTTTGGTGCGCTGGAGCATCTGAGGGAAAAGGACAGAGAGGATCTGTCACTGTTGTTGTAAACTGAGGGGAGGAGCATAGATAACGATACCCCCGGGAGAAGACAGAGCGGAATACTTTGTTCTTGTCATAAACATAAAAAAGGTATAGTATAGATAGCATAATTGGAAAAGGAGATATCAGGCATGAAGATAGTTGTTTTAGCTGGCGGACTCAGCACAGAGAGAGATGTTTCGTTCGTGACAGGAAACATGGTGAGCAAGGCATTACGGGCAAAAGGACATCAGGTTATTTTGCTGGATGTTTTTATGGGATATAGCAATAAGAAGGAAAATCTGGATGGAATCTTTGAACGCTCCGAGGAAGTGAGTGTTACAGTAAGCGGAATTCCGGAAACAGCACCGGACATTGCAAAGGTAAAGGCAATGCGTGAGGACAAATCCGATGCATTTTTCGGACCGAATGTCATTGAGCTGTGCCAGATGGCAGATATCGTGTTTATGGCGCTTCACGGGGAAAACGGAGAGAATGGAAAGGTGCAGGCGGCGCTGGATCTGTTCGGTGTCAGATATACCGGAACCGGATATTTCAGCAGTGCAGTCGCAATGAACAAATCTGTGACAAAGCTGTTTTTTGAGGTAAATGATATTCCGACACCACATGGCATCACCTTAAAGAAAGCAGACCGTGCAGCAGCATTTGAAGAGACAGGGATCACGCTTCCGTGTGTGGTAAAACCGTGCAGCGGCGGCTCCAGTATCGGTGTTTCCATTGCAAAGACCAGAGAAGAATATGAAAAGGCGCTTGAGGAAGCCTTCCGTTATGAGCAGGAGGTTGTAGTCGAAGATTACATCATGGGCAGAGAGTTTTCTGTCGGCGTGGTTGACGGAAAGGCACTGCCGGTCATTGAGATCGCACCAAAACAGGGATTTTATGATTTTGTCAATAAATACAAAGCGGGAAGCACGGTAGAAACCTGTCCGGCAAAGCTTCCGGAGCATGTTACGAAAAAAATGCAGTATTATGCGGAGCGTGCGGCAGAAGTTATCGGACTTGACACCTATTCGCGTATGGATTTCCTCATGGATGCACAGGAGAATATTTTCTGCCTGGAAGCGAATACGTTACCTGGAATGACACCGACCAGCCTGGTTCCACAGGAAGCGGCAGCAGTTGGCGTGAGCTTTGAGGATCTGTGCGAACAGCTCATTCAGGTGTCCATGAAAAAATACCAGTAGAGGATAATACGATCGATGAAAAATATGACATTGGCAAATATTGAAAAAGCATGTGGCGGCACATACATCGGAGAGGAAAACGCAAAGGATATAGAGGTTTTGGGAGTTGTCATTGACAGCAGGCAGGTGGAGCGCGGATACGTGTTCGTGGCGATTCCGGGAGAAAAAGTAGATGGACATAAATTTATTCCGGATGTCTTTAAAAAGGGAGCGGCGGCAGTTTTATCCGAGCAGAGGCTCGAACATCCGGCGGGGCCATATATCCTTGTTGAGAGCACGACAAAGGCACTGCGCGATCTGGCAGAATTCTACCGGAAGTCACTCGATATCAGAGTCGTCGGAATTACCGGAAGTGTTGGGAAGACCAGCACAAAGGAGATGATCGCATCGGTGCTCAGTGAAAAATATGCGGTATTAAAGACCGAGGGAAACTATAACAATGAGATCGGGCTTCCGCTTACCATCTTTAAGATCCGCGAGGAGCATGAGGCAGCTGTCCTTGAAATGGGTATTTCCGAATTTGGGGAAATGCACCGGCTTGCAGCAATGGCCAATCCGGATGTGTGTGTGATCACCAATATTGGTCTGTGTCATCTGGAAAATCTAAAAACCAGAGATGGTATTTTAAAGGCAAAAACGGAAGTGTTCGATCATCTGAAAAAGGGCGGCACAGCAATCTTAAACGGGGACGATGACAAACTTTCCACGATCCGTCAGGTCTATGAGAAAGCGCCGGTCTTTTATGGAGTCGGAGAAAAGATGGAATACCGTGAGGATGTAAAAAAAACAGTCTATGCAACAGATGTGGAGAACCTTGGGCTGTTCGGTATGCAGGCGATCATACATACGCAGGACGGGGAAAGAAAAGTACAGATTCCGATTCCTGGTGAGCACAATGTATACAATGCGCTTGCGGCAACGGCAGTCGGCCTTTCTTTCGGATTGTCGCTGGATCAGATCAAAGCCGGGATCGAAAAAGCAAAGACCATCGGCGGGAGAACAAATCTTTTGCAGGTGAACGGAATGACCGTCATTGATGACTGCTACAATGCGAATCCGGTTTCCATGAAAGCATCGATCGACGTGCTTGCGACTGCGACAGGACGAAAAATTGCCGTGCTCGGTGATATGGGAGAACTTGGGGAGAATGAAAAAAAACTCCACTACGAAGTAGGGGAGCATCTTGCAAAGAAAAATGTAGATGTATTATTCTGCGCAGGAGAACTTTCAGAAGAGATCGCAAAAGCGGTACGGAAAGAAAATCCTTCCTGTGAGGTTTATTATTTTAAAACAAGAGATGAGCTGTCAGCACAGCTTTTGCCATTCGTAAAAACGGGAGACACTGTTTTGATAAAGGCCTCCCATTTTATGGAATATCCGAAGATCGTCAAAGCAATGACTGATTGCAGATAAGCATTTGTTCCACGCGCTTTTGAACCAGAGGAGCGAGGTGCTTGCGGTCATCTTTGGAAAGATCTTCTAACTGAATCGGTTCCCCGTATTGTAATACGACGTGTGTCGGTGTTACACGCGGGAAGTGATTCTCCAGTACATCAGCAGAACCGGTGATCGCCATTGGAACAATGGGGCAGCCGGTTTTTTCTGCAATTTTAAGACTTCCTGCCTTGAAAGGAAGCACCAGATCATTTCCGGTGTTTCTGGTCCCTTCCGGGAAAATGCACATGGAAACACCGTCTTTTACATAATCAATTCCTTTCAGAATCGTTTTTAATCCCTGCTTGATATCTTTTCGATCCAGAAACAGACAGTAGAGCCGCTTCATCCAGATGTTTAAAAGCGGTACCTTCCCAAGGGTGTCCTTTGCAATATATCCCGTAAGTCCCGGGCATCTTGCATAGGTGATGATGATATCGAAATAACTTCTGTGGTTACATACATAAAGAACCGCTTTATCTTTTGGGACATTTTCCTCTCCCTTTACCGTGAGCTTTACACCGCAGATAAAGCAGATAACGCGGAACGCCCACTGAACCATGCGCAGCGAACTGATATCGGCAGCGTGCTTATTGAACTTTCGGATGATCCATTCGACAATAAGCACCGGGATGCCGAGGATCAGATAGCAGACTGCAAAAAGCAGCGCAAGAATTGCTCGAATCATAATATTCCTTCCTTTTCACTTTATAGATTATTTTCTCCATTATACAATAGGAAAAGCCGGAAGTACATCTCTTTTTCTCGGGAAAAGAAGAATAACAGAAGCCCGAACTGCATAGAATATACTAAGGAATTTATGGGAAGTTTTGAATTTGCGCAATTTTATCACAGGAAAATTTGTGGCTGGGATGTTCCTTGCGGGTATGTTATGCCTGCTTTCCGGCTGTGCGGTTCAGGAAGAAAAGACGGAAAAAGTAAAAGATCTTTCCTATACCATTGTGGAGGAGGAAGACATTCCGGATGCCCTGCGGGAAACGATCGAGGAAAAGAAGGCGGCCGAATGTAAACTGACTTATGAGACAGACGGCGAGCTTTATGTGGTTCATGGGTATGGAGAGCAGGAGACCGGCGGATACAGTATAGCGGTAAAGGAATTTTACCTGACCCAAAATGCGGTGTATCTGGATACGGAACTGATTGGACCGGCAGGTAATGAACATCAGACGAAAAGTCCGAGTTTCCCATATATTGTGTTGAAAACTGACAGCCAGAACAAGAACGTGATTTTTAATTAAGAAATATTTTGAATATCAAAATATTTGACTTGACAACGGTTTAACGCAGTGCTATACTAAAGCAAGGGTAAACTAGGGAGGGAAGTTAACTATGCAGCAATCAGACATTAATAAAGTACGGTCATCCATACATCAGCAATGTGGCAGCAGGGTTATGATTCAGTTAGACAGGGGAAGAAATAAGGTTGATGTGCAGGAAGGCGTGATCCAGAAAGCATATGCAAGTGTTTTTACTATTTTAGTGAAGGATGAAAATGAGGCAAATCCGCCACAGCTTTTATCTTTCAGTTATACCGATGTGATTACAAGAGATATCAGAATGAAATTATGCTAAAAGGAGCATAAAGCTCCCCCGTTCCGAATAGAATGTGATAGAAATTCGGAATCAGGGGGGGCTTTTTTTGGTATTAAAGAAAAAATACATACACAGAAATCAGGAGAAAGGGCATGCAGTCAGCCAACTTACACTGGATGACGATTTTAATATTTCTGATCATAAGCCGGATATGGTCAAGGTGATTCAGGATAAAGGGGAGATCCGGGTTGATGAAGTGCGCGTGAGTGACGGTCATGTATGGGTCAAAGGGACACTGGAGTTTGCGGTTCTCTATAAGAGTGATCAGTCACAGATGCGGATCGCATGCCTTACGGGGAGCATCCCGTTTCAGGAGAACCTGAGCATGGATCAGGTGACAGAGGCGGATACAGTGAAAGTAAAGACTGAGATCGAGGATCTTTCGATCGGGATTATTAATTCCAGAAAGCTCAGCATCCGGGCGTTGGTGCTCCTTAAGGCATCAGCGGAGGAGATCGGTGATGAGGCGGTTGCCTATGATGCGGAAGAAGAGGAGGAAGCGGAAAAAAATATCAGCAGTCGTGAAGTTCTTTCCCTTATCATGGCAAAAAAAGATAACTGCCGTTTCCGGAATGAGATCACACTGCCATCCAACAAGCCGAATGTGGCGGAGCTTTTGTGGAAGACGGTGCAGCTCCGGTGTATTGACCCTCGTCTGAAGGATGGAAAGATTGAGATCAATGGGGAGGCACTCGTATTTGTCATTTACAATGGCACCGAGGAGGAGGAGAAGCTGCAGTGGCTGGAGACTTCGGTGCCGCTGCACGGTGAAGTAGAATGCATCGTGCCGGAGGAAGAACTGATCTCCCGGATCAGTACGGAGCCCGGGATGGTTGAACTCCTGGTAAAACCGGATTATGACGGAGAGGAGCGGGTGCTCGCCCTGGATCTTACGCTTGATCTGGATATTCATGTCTGGCGTGAGGAATCCGTGGATGTGCTGGAAGATCTGTACTCTCTGAAAAAAAATCTGATTCCGGAGTATGAAGATGGAACCATGGAAAAACTGCTGATGAAAAACGACACGAAATGCAGGGTGGAAGACCATATGGAAATTCCAAAAGAAGAAGGAAATGTACTTCAGATCTGTTCGTGCACCGGAAAAGCAGCAGTAGAGAGCAGTCGTATCGCAGAAAACGGGGTAGAGGTAGAGGGGACGATTTTTGTACGGCTTTTGTTCATTACGGCGGAAGATGCTTCGCCTGTCGGGGCTGCGCAGGCAATCCTTCCGTTCCACCAGCTTATCGAGGTGGAGGGGATCAGCCAGGATACAAGAACGGAACTGGATTGCTGCATGGAGCAGCTTTCGGCGATCCTCTTAGACGGGGGAAGAGTGGAGCTAAAGGCGGTTGTGGATTTAAATCTGATCGCATTTTCCAGACAGAATATACGGATATTAAAAGAAGTGCGCGAAGAGGAACTGAATCTCGACGACCTGCAGCAGTGTCCGGGGATCACCGGTTATATTGTAAAAGACGGGGACTCCATGTGGAATATCGCAAAAGAAAATCATACGACGGTGCAAAATATCATAGACACGAATGAACTGAGCGGAACTCAGATGAAAGCGGGAGAAAAGCTGCTGATTGTAAAGGCGGTATAAGGGATATCGTAGGTGAATTTGACGAAAAATCTTGCTGATGCCGGTAAAGTTTGATATGATAGGGAAGAAGTTATGAAAAATCGAACCAGGAGGAGTTTAAGAACATGTCAAACGAATTTGAAAACAAGAATGATGGAGGAGAAGCGAACCAGAATCCATATTATCAGGATTATGGAGATCCATCACAGGGGAGCGGAGAACAGAATCCGTATCAGGCAGGTGACCAGAATGCCGGCGGACAGCAGGACTACAGCAATCCGTATCAGGGCGGACAGCAGGACTACAGCAATCCATACCAGAGCGGGCAGCAGAATTACAGCAGTGCCGGAAATGCCCAGTATGGCAGTTACAATGGTTACAACGGTGGAATGAACACACCTTATAATAATGGAAATGTTCCGTTGGATAAAAAGGGCCGTCCGATGAAGAATAATTTCGGAATGAAACTTGCATTCAGTATTCTTGAGATGATCCTTGGCGGAAACTTTATCTCGCTGATCTGCGGTATTGTTGCGTGTGTATTTACATGCAAGGCAAATACATCCTATAAAGAAAGAAAGTGGGAAGAATTTAAGTCACATGCCAGACTGTCAAACATCTTTTTGTGGATCGGCCTTGGTGTCGGCGCTGTGATCTATGTGATCCTTATTATTGTGATTGCGGTCTGGGGATTTTCCGTGTTGCCGTTTGTGGCAGCACATGAAGTATCATCCGGCAGCGGCATCTATTATGATGAAGATGGCGATGATTATAATTATTATGATGACAATGATGATGACAGTTATGGTTATGATGACAGTGATGATGAAGACGAGGATTCCGAAGACTGGAACAGCTGGGACAGTTCGGATGATGAGGATGATACAACAGATACTGTAACGTCATCAGTTTCAGCAGGGAGCGGTTATACAGATCCGACCGTCATTTTAAATGGTTCCACGATTACATTTCCGATGAGCTATGCGGATTTTACAGCACAGACCGGACTTTCTATTGATGCGGATGATGCGGCAACGGTCATCAGCGCAGATGGTTATGACAATTATGATATTGCCAGTGCCTATGATGCAGATGGCAACGAGGTATGCAATATCTGGCTTTATAATATGAGCGGTTCCGATCTTGCAATGGCAGACTGCTATGTGGCGGGTGTTATTGTATACAATGATGATTACTCCGTGACACCGGACATCATGATCCAGAACGGCATCACATTTTCATCCACACAGGATGAAGTCAGAGAAGCACTGGGTGTGCCGGGCAATACTTACTCCGATACTTACAGTGACGGTTCTCTTTATGAGAGCTGGGACTGGGAATATGCAGATCCGAACGCCAGTTATTTTGATGAGATTGAAATTGAATTTACAGATGGTGTGATCAGCAAGATCGAAGTCGATAACGCTACCTTGTCTTCTGCACAGTAAAAAAAGAAGCAGCCCCTTTTCTGATAAAGGGAAAATGAAGAAAAGAAAGAAGCAGATATATGAGCAGAAATACAAAAGATTTTAAGTCCGGGAAGAAAATACGTATGCACAGGAAAGTCGTGGCAGCATGTATGGCAGGAATACTTATGAGTCTTAGTATCATGCCGGTATCTGCTTCTACGCTTTCCAAGGCAAAAAATGCCAAAACAGAAGCAGAAAATAATTTGAACAGCCAGAATGAAAAGATAAACAGCCTTGAGACGCAGCAGGCGCAGCTTCAGAGCGAAATGAATGCACTGGATGCGCAGCTGTCCGAGGTACTTGTAAATATTCAGATCCTGTCAAATGAGATCACGCAGAAGCAGGCTGAGCTTGAGGAAGTAAACAATCAGCTTGTGATTGCAACACAGAATGAGCAGACAGAATATGAGGATATGAAACTGCGTATTCAGTATATGTACGAAAATGGTGACAGTACAATGCTGCAGAGTCTGTTGGAATCCCAGAATATCTCGGATTTTGTCAACCGGGCCGAGTATGTAAACTCGGTATATTCCTATGACAGAACCCTGCTGACACAGTATCAGCAGACCGTACAGCAGGTTGCCGATCTGCAGGTGCAGGTTCAGGGAGAGGAAGCAGAACTGGAAGAGATACAGCAAAGCTATGAAGAACAGGAGACACAGCTTCAGACGGTGATCGCACAGAAACAGTCGCAGATATCCGATTTTGATACGCAGCTTGCAAGTGCGAAAAATCTGGCGGCGCAGTATGCGGCGACCATTGAGCAGCAAAACCAGATTATTCGTCAGGAACAGGAAAGACAGGCGGCAGAAGCAGCGGCAGCAGCGGCGGCTGCAAACAAGAAAAAAGCGGAGAGCGCAAAAACAGACAGCACGACAGTCGCATCAGACAGCTCAGGCGAAGCGCAGACGACAACCGGAACAGCCGGAACACAGGAAAAAAACGAGGAGAATGCGTCGACAGGAAAGACACAGGAAAATACGGATACAGGCAGCAGTACCACTGCGGAAAGTGGTAAGAACCCGGGATATAAAACGGGAGTCAGCGGAAGTGATGTGGCATCCTATGCACTGCAGTTTGTTGGAAATCCGTATGTCAGTGGTGGGACAAGCCTGACAGACGGAGCAGACTGTTCCGGGTATGTCATGAGTGTCTATGCACATTTTGGTGTCAGCCTGCCGCACAGTTCAGCGGCACTTGCGGGCTGCGGTCAGGAAGTGAGCTACGAGAATATCCAGCCGGGTGATATTGTCTGCTACACCGGCCATGTGGGGATCTATATAGGAGGCGGGCAGATCGTAAATGCCAGCAGTTCCAAGCCATATCCGGTCGGCGGAATCAAGACAAACAGTGCGACATACCGTACGATCGTTGCAGTACGGCGGGTTCTGTAAACGAAAGATCAAAAACAAAAAAATCACAGGTACTGCAGGATGACATTCCAGTTGTCCTGCAGTTTTTCTATAGAAAAAGCAGCGTTGGCCGGGCTGGTGGATGGAAGCTTTACGACAGGAAAGGCAGTTTGCGGGAAAACATATTTCTGATACAGACGGTAAGCGGTTGCGCCGTTTGCAAATACCGCGGCAACCGGGGCGGAGCTTAAGATGCTCCCGATGTCTGCCGGAATTACATTCCGGATGCTGCTGTCGGAAGAGCCAATGATATCACAGCTTGCGATCACATCCCACAAGGCGATATGATGGTGCAGCAAAAGATCCTTTTTTTCCGGGATGGTCGAAGGACAGTTCTCAGAAAGAAGCAGGGCGAGCAGTTTCCAGAAACGGTTCTGCGGGTGACCGTAATAAAACTGCTGTTCTCTTGATTTGACAGACGGAAAACTTCCGAGGATCAGAATCCGGGAGGCATCGTCAAAAACGGGAGCAAATGTGTGGGTGACGTGTTCATAGTTTTCCATAAAACATCCTTTCTCTATTGAAAAAAATTAACGTTCAGCGCAAAAAAAATGTGAAAAAAATAACAAACAGATACTTTCTCTCATTTTAATCTTTTCTCCTGCCCTTGTCAAAACCGGAAACTAGCGTATAATAGTAATAGATTGTTTTTGCAGGAGGATAACTATTATGCAGATGGAAACATTACAAACAGATATGATCGCTGCAATGAAGGCGAAAGATAAAGTGAGAAAAGAGGCAATTTCGTCGCTGGTATCTGCGGTAAAGAAAAATGCCATTGATGCCGGATGCCGGGATGATATAAAAGAGGAACTGGTAGACCGCACGATTTTAAAAGAATTAAATACAGCAAAAGAGCAGCTTGACACCTGCCCGGCAGACCGTACGGACTTAAAGGAACAGTATCAGGCAAGATATGATATCATAAGCGAATATGCACCGAAGCTTATGTCGGCAGAAGAAGTTGAAAAGGTGCTGACAGAAGAATTTGCCGATGTGCTGGCAAGTGGAAACAAGGGTCAGATCATGAAGGAAGTTATGCCGAAGCTGCGTGGCAAGGCAGACGGCAAGGTGATCAACCAGATCGTTGCAAAACTCTGCGCAAAATAAAAGCAGGGCAGGCAACGCCGGAAACAAATCAATTATGCAGATAGAAAGAGTGAAGATATGTCATTAAAAATTGGAAGAAATGATCCTTGCTGGTGTGGCAGCGGGAAAAAATACAAAGTGTGCCATGAGCAGTTTGACGAGAAAATCGAAAAATTCCGCAGCGAAGGTCATATCGTGCCGCCGCACGAGATCATCAAAAAGCCGGAGGAGATCGCAGGCATCAGGGAGAGTGCCAAGATCAACATTGCGGTGCTTGATTACATTGCAGAGAACATCAAAGCAGGTATGAGTACGGAAGAGATCGACAAAATGGTATATGAGCGTACAACTGCCATGGGTGGAATCCCGGCTCCGCTTCATTATGAGGGATTTCCAAAGAGCGTGTGCACTTCCATCAATGAACAGGTATGCCATGGCATTCCATCGGAAAAAGATATCTTAAAAGATGGTGATATCGTCAATGTGGATGTTTCCACGATCTTAAACGGCTATTTTTCGGATTCCTCCAGAATGTTCTGTATTGGAAATGTCAGTGAGGAAAAAAGAAGACTGGTTCAGGTTACAAAGGAATGCGTGGAGATCGGCTTAAAAGAAGTAAAACCATGGGGCTTTTTGGGAGATATGGGTCAGGCGGTGCATGATCATGCGTTTGCCAATGGCTATACGGTAGTACGTGAGATTGGAGGACATGGTATCGGACTTGAGTTTCATGAAGAACCGTGGGTAGGTTATAATTCCAAACGGGGTCAGGAAATGCTTATGGTTCCGGGAATGATCTTTACGATCGAGCCTATGGTCAATATGGGAAGACCGGATATCTATATCGATTCTGAAAATGACTGGACTGTTTACACAGAGGATGGCAAGCCGTCGGCACAGTGGGAGATCCAGGTGCTTGTGACTGAAGACGGCGCGGAGGTTATTTCCTACTAAGTTGCGATCATTGCTCAGTCAGATCCTGAGAGATATATAAAAAATAGAGAAAACTTTTGCCGGATATCGGTGTTTTTTAAGAGAACATGTTGTTTTTTCTGGAGATACCAGAAAAAATGCCATGTTCTTTTCTGTATTTATGATATTGCTTTTCCCAGTCTGTGGATTTGTGGCAGAAAAGTGGGACTGTACATGGAAGCCCGGAAGTCATGTGGGTATCATTGATCGGGAAATCAAGGAATAAAACCCGTTTTCTTCTATATAAATAGAGTAAGAAAATTTTTTCTGGAGCAATATGGAACAAAAAAGAGAGGAAAGCAGGTGGAAAAAGGGAGGCCGCATCCTTCTTGCCGCAGCCATGATATTTCTGGCAGGCAGAGGTGCGGCAGCCCTTTTTTCACAGTGGACAACGACAGCAAATCTTTCGCCTGCCGTGGATAACTGGGGACTTGGATTTGGTGCAGAGGGGGAAAAGCCAACCGGAAACGTGAGTGCTGAAGAATTGAAGCAGTATGACACTTATTATGTAGGAGACGGGGACGATAAAGTGATTTATCTGACATTTGACTGCGGATATGAAAATGGCAATACGCCAAAGATCCTGGAGGCGCTCAAAAAGCATAAAGTAAAAGCGACATTCTTTGTGGTCGGACATTTTTTAGAGAGCAGTCCGGATCTGGTAAAACAGATGGTAGCAGATGGGCATACGGTCGGTAATCATACCTATCATCACCCGGATATGTCGGCAATCTCCGATCAGGCATCCTTTGCCAAAGAGATCGGCGACGTGGAAGCAAAATATAAAGAGATCACCGGGCAGGAGATGACCAGGTATTACCGCCCGCCGCAGGGAAAATACAGTACGGAAAACTTAAAGATGGCACAGGATCTTGGCTACCACACATTTTTCTGGAGCCTTGCCTATGTGGATTGGTACGCGGATAATCAGCCGACACCGGAACAGGCGTATGAAAAACTGCTCGGGCGAATCCATCCGGGTGCCATTGTACTGCTTCACAATACTTCGGACACCAACGGAAACATTCTGGATGAACTGCTGACAAAGTGGGAAAATATGGGCTACCATTTCGGAACGCTTTCTGATCTGTGGGAAAACACGGAAAATGACAAAAAAGAGGCCGGGACGGCGGAAAATGAAAAGAGTGCGGCAAGTACAGAGAGCATGGAAAGGTCGGAAGGAACAGAGAGCACAGAGACCGCACAGTAAAACAAAAAAGCGGATTTACAATTTTTTCGTAAGATAGTATGATGTACATTAGAAGTTTGAGACATAATACATAAACAGGCAGAAAGTAAGAAAAACTAAAATTATTGCGCGGTGTGTACAGATGAAGGAGGAAGGACAGATGAATATTATGGACATCATAGGGCCGGTCATGGTCGGACCGTCCAGTTCCCATACAGCGGGTGCGGTGAAGATCGGACAGATATCGAGGAAGCTTCTGGCGGAACCGGTGCGACAGGCTGAGATCTACTTTCACGGCTCCTTCCTTGCAACCGGAAAAGGACACGGCACAGACCGGGCGCTCATTGCGGGGCTGCTCGGGCTTGCGGTGGATGATGAAAATATTCCGGACAGCTTTGCACTGGCGGAAAAACAGCACCTTTCCTTTTCCATTCACGGGATCGATCTTGGTGATGCGCATCCGAATACCGTAAAAATGAAGCTGACCGGAGAGAGCGGAAGAACGCTGGAGATCGTGGCAGCCTCTATCGGCGGTGGACAGATAAGGATCTGTGAGATTGACGGCCTGACCGCAAATTTTTGTGGGGATTACCCGACACTCATTGTTCACAATCTCGATCAGCCGGGACATGTTACCGAGGTGACGTCCATGCTGGCACACAAATCGGTTAACATTGCAACCATGCAGCTCTATCGGGACAGCCGCGGCGGCAATGCAGTTATGGTCATTGAGTGCGATCAGGAAGTACCGCGCGAATCCATTCAGTGGCTGGAACATCTGGAGGGAATTGAAAAAGTAACGTATCTTAGCCTGGAGGAAGCATAATGTATAAATCACTGGAAGAAATCTGTAAGGCAGCAAAAAGCAGCAGTTTTTATGAGGCAGTCCTAAAAGATGACTGCAGGGAACGCGGGATCAAAGAAAAAGAATCCAAAGCCCAGATGGGTGCAATGTATGAAGCAATGAAGCAGGCGGATGCAGGCTATGACGCAGCGCAGGTATCTGCAAGCGGGCTTGCGGGAACGGACGGAGAAAAGCTGGCGCGGGCAAGGGCAGAAAAGAAACTGATCTGTGGAGATCTGATTGGACTTGTTATGGAAAAGGCAGTGAAAATGGGAGAATCCAATGCCTGTATGAAGCGGATCGTGGCAGCTCCGACCGCCGGTTCCTGCGGGGTGTTGCCGGCGGTGCTGCTTTCGCTTGAGGAAACGGCTCATTATTCCAGAGAAAGCCTGGTGGAGGCACTGTTTGTGGCAGCCGGCATCGGTGGAGTGATCGCAGACCGCGCATTTATCGCGGGAGCGGCCGGTGGCTGTCAGGCTGAGATCGGTTCTGCATCTGCAATGGCGGCCGGGGCGGTGACCTGGCTGCGCGGCGGAAATGAGACGCAGATCGTGCATGCAGCGGCACTGGCATTAAAAAGTCTGCTCGGGCTTGCCTGTGATCCGGTTGCGGGACTGGTGGAAGTGCCATGCATCAAGCGGAATGTGATCGGGGCAGTCAATGCGCTCACAGCATCGGATATGGCGATGGCGGGCATTTTAAGCCGGATTCCTCCGGATGAAGTCATCGATGCCATGAGAAGCATCGGACGGAGTATGCCTTCCTGCTTAAAAGAAACCGGAGAAGGTGGACTGGCAGTGACACCGACCGGCATGCAGGTAAAAGAAAAACTGCCGAATTTTACCTGATTTTAAATTACCGGAGCTAATTAGTGGAAAAGAGGAACCAAAGATGGGAAAAGAAGCCAAGACAAATGCAATGCGCCTTTTAGAGCGCAATAAAATACCTTATGAAGTATTGAATTATGAATGTGATGAGTTTATCGACGGCCTTCACACGGCGGAAGCCACCGGAGCGCCGGTGGAACAGAGTTTTAAAACACTGGTAATGCAGGGAAAGAGCGGTCAGTTTTATGTCTATGTTGTGCCGATTGCGGATGAAGTGGACTTAAAGGCAGCGGCGAAGGCAGTCGGGGAAAAGTCAGTTGAGATGATCCATGTAAAAGATATTACAAAGATCACGGGCTATGTCCGCGGAGGCTGCAGCCCGCTTGGCATGAAAAAGGCATTTCGCACTGTCGTACATCAGTCAGCGCAGCAGTATGACAGGATCTATATCAGCGGCGGAAGGATAGGGACAAGCATAGCGCTTGCACCGGAAGATCTGATGAAAGTCATCGACGGTGTATATGCCGATATAATTCAATAGCTTTTACAACCGTAAAGTGTTATAATTTTATTTAGAGTTGTGTGAAAGAAAGGGGTATCTCAATGAAAGAAGTATTAAAGAAGATCAAGGCGGATACAATATTGTCCGCAGTGCTTTGCGTTATACTCGGGGTTGTGCTGTTAGTGTATACAAAACAGATGACTGACCTGTTCTGCAAGCTGCTTGCCCTTGTGCTCATTGTAATGGGGGTTGCACATATCATTACATATTTTACAGACCGCATGGGAAATAACCTGCGGCTCATTGCAGGTATTATCGTATTGCTGCTCGGAGTCTGGATCTTTATCAATCCGGAAATCATCATTAGTCTGATCCCGGCGATCATCGGGGCAATCCTGTTTTTGCACGGCGTCGAAGATCTGCGTCTTGCCATACAGGCAAAAGAGGCGGAAGGATCTGCCTGGATTGCATGTCTGATCCTTGCGATTGTAAATCTTGCGATCGGTATTCTTCTGATCGTGAAGGCATTTGAGGCTGCCCAGATTGCTTTTAAACTGATCGGAATCGCACTTATTTATGACGGAGTATCAGATATCTGGATCGTATCAAGAGCGGTAAAAGCGGCAAAACAGATGGAGCAGGATCTGAATGCAATCGATACAGATGGAAAAGAGCTTTAAAGAAGGAAAGTGATTTTGTATGCGCAGAATGGAATTTAAAATGGAGCGTACCGGATTGCTTGAGGTTGGGGATGTACTTCCGGTGACAGAAGGAAAACTCCCGAATTCTTACTATTATAATCTGGGAAATTCCTATGCGATGTCTGCAAACTATAAATTTTCAGAAAGATTAAAGTCCAAAGAGGGCAAAGTGGTGGATGTTGAGGAGACACCAAAGGGATTCTTTGTGACCGTTGAGTTTGACGAATAAAAGAGGATAAAAGGAGAGACAAAATGGACCATACCAATACACCGAAAATGCCGGATAACACAAAGCTGGAAGAAGTGCTTGAGGCTTATGCAAAGGAGCAGAATCAGGACAACCTGTCAGCGGTTTTAAATAATCTGCGTTATGCACACCTGTTTGTGCCGGCAGTTTTTCCGGAAGGAACAGATCTTGCATTCTTAAAGGAAGCAAAACAGGGAGAACGCATTGCGATTCCGCAGGGAATCACACCGCTTCCTAGTATTTTAAAAAACAGCAAGGGGGAGCAGTATCTTCCGCTTTACACCAAAAAAGAAGAGATCCCGAAGGATCAGAAGTTCCATACGATACTTGAGGTTACCTTCCGCGGAAGTTATATGACTGTGTTGAAGGAAGGATCAAAGCTGGAGGGGCTGGCATTAAATCCGTTCCATGAAAATGTACTGGTCAAAAAAACACTTTTAGAGAAACTTAAAGTACAGGATGATAAGATGCTTGAGGGCAGAAAAGTCGTGAAACTGAATGCAGCACAATACCATGCACTGATGCGCCGCAATATTGAGTTTAAGACGATCCCGCATATGCTTTTTTCTGATGGAGACAAGTTTACCGGTGAGTTGTGTGAAGGAAAAGAGGCATTTGTCTGTGAAATTTACCGCAGTGCATTTCCGAAGGAACCGGGTGCGCCGTACGCGGCATCTGATTTTGATTTTATGGCGTTAAATGTGCGTGAGGATCTTCTTCTGATCCGTGTCGATCTGCCGGAAAAAGGACTGGCTCCCGGACTTTGCCTCAGAGTATATCTGGCATGGAATGAGCAGACGAAAAAAGCATATTATTTTACCATCGAGAAAACAAAAAATAAAGAAGAACGCAGCATGGGTCGTGTGGATGAGAGCGGTAAGCGTATCGACTGTGGTGCAGCACCGGTAGAAGGTGCGGAAATTCAGCGCGTGCTGGATCTGATCGATGAGGAAAGCGTTGGGGCGAACTGATATGGACAGGATAAGGACAGACCAGATAGGTTATAAAACAAATGAAGCGAAAAAGGCAGTGTTTCCGAACGTGGAGCACTGCGCTTTTCTTGTTATGAATATTTCAACGAATGATATTGTATATGAGGGAACCACCGGAGATAAGATCTTTCATGAGCCATCCGGTGAAGAGGTCAGCATTGCGGACTTTTCGGAGATTACAGCGCCGGGCTCCTACTGCATTTTCAGTGACGCGATGGAGCCGTCCTATCCGTTTCTGATTGGTGATGCCGTGTATTTTCCGGTTCTGATTGAACTGTTTCAGATGTTTTGCATGCAGAGATGCGGTATGCGTCTGAAAAAAGAATATGCCGGAGTGTATGCACACGCCTGCTGTCATGCGGGAAATGCAGTGATCTACGGAACGAGTGAGACCAAAGAGGTAAACGGAGGCTGGCATGATGCGGGGGATTATGGCAGATATGTGGTTGCAGGTGCAGTTGCGGTGGCAGATCTGTTGCTGGCATGGCAGGAAAATCAGCCGCTTTTTGAGCATCCCTATCGTATACCCAATGATTCCGGACTTCCGGATTTCCTGGAAGAAGTGAAATATGAACTGGACTGGATGTTAAAAATGCAGGATGAAAAGACTGGTGGCGTGTATCACAAAGTAACCGGTAAGCAGTTTCCGGGATTTGTAATGCCGGAAAAAGAAACAGGGCAGCTTGTGATCGCTCCGGTTTCTGCAACGGCAACGGCCGATTTTGCCGCAGTGCTTGCAATGGCATATGAGGTATACAAAAGATATGACAGTACCTATGCTGCAGGATGTCTGCAGGCCGCAAAAAAGGCATATGAGGCACTGTATACCATGCCTTCTCTGGATGGCTTCCATAATCCGGAGGATATCGTGACCGGGGAATATGGGGATGCCTGCGATGTGGATGAGCGTTACTGGGCAAGCGCGGCACTTTATCATGCGACCGGTGATGAGCATTATCACGAAGAGTTTAAAAAACTTGCAGCAGAAAAAATCCGGCATGGTTTTGGATGGGAAGATGTGGGAAGCTTTGGAAATCATGCATATCTGACCTGTGAATATCCGGTGGATGATGATTTATGGCATAGGATAAAAAAAGAAGTGGCCGGGCGTGGAGAACAGATACTTGCGGTTTCTGACGCAGATGCGTATGCAACGGCACTGGCTGGTCAGGAATATGGATGGGGGAGCAACATGGAGATCGCAAACCGTGGACTTGCTCTCTGTGAGGCGTTTCATTACAAAAAGAAAAAAGAATTTATTCAGGCAGCCAGAGAGCAGGTGCATTATCTGTTCGGTAAAAATCCGATGGATATCTGTTATGTGACCGGGGCGGGAAGCGCGTCACCGGAGCATCCGCATCACAGACCTTCGGCAGCAAAGAATAAGGCAATGCCCGGCATGCTGGTCGGTGGGCCGGATGCAGGACTGCATGATGAGGTGGCAGCACAGCGTTTAAAAGGCACTGCACCGGCAAAATGTTATCTTGACGTGCTGGAGAGTTACAGTACAAATGAGGTTACTATTTACTGGAATGCGCCGCTTATTTATCTGCTTGCATGCCTGCAGAGGGAAGCATGATCATGAAAAAAATCCTGATCTATCGCTGGAATTCATACAATGATCTGGATATTGAGCAGACCTTCCGGCGCCTGGGTTATGAGGTGGACAGTGTGGAGCGGAAGGAAAAGACCTATGACAGAGATCTTTCTTTTGAGCAGCTCCTCACAGAAAAGATAAAGGCAGAGTCTTATGCGTTCTTTTTTACCATGAATTATTTCCCGGCGGTCTCCAATCTCTGTGAGCGGATGAAACTGCGCTATGTCTGCTGGACCTGCGATAATCCGCTGATCGGGATGTATGACCGTTCGGTTTATAATGACTGTAACAGGATTTTTACTTTTGACAGGAGTAATTATCTGGAATTTCGTTCCCGCGGCGTACGCCATATCTATTATATGCCGCTTGCGGTAAACACGGATCGCCTGGATGTTTTGCTTGCGGAAAATATACCGGGATATGAGGACGATATTTCCTTTGTGGGCAGTCTGTATACAGATCGCAATGCTTATGACGAAATGAAAGATACTTTTCCGGAGGAATTAAGGGGATATCTGGACGGTGTGATACAGGCGCGTCTGATCGTGCCGGATAATCAGATTATGGATGATATGCTGACACCGGATATTTTGGAGCGGATACAGGAGAATTATCATCTTGAAAAATCGGAGGATTCTTTTTCGGATCTGGGGCTTATTTTTTCCACTACGGTATTGGGATTTAAGATCGCGTCAGTCGCGCGCACACAGGCGCTGCTCGCACTTTCAAAAAAGTATGCAGTGTCGGTTTATAACAGGGAACAGGACAGCGGGTTATTGCGTGTTACAAAAAAAGGACCGGTGGATTACTGGAGAAAGATGCCGGAGGTTTTTGCAAAGAGCAGGATCAATCTGAATTTTACGATTCCGAATATAAAAACAGGGCTTCCGCTGCGCATTTTTGATGTGCTTGGAGCGGGAGGATTTCTGCTCACTAATTTTCAGCCGGAGCTGCCGCAGTATTTTGAGAATGGAAAAGATCTGGTGTGGTTTACAAATCAGAGTGAACTGGTCGAAAAGGCAGGGTATTATCTTGACCATGAGGAGGAGAGAAAGCAGATTGCAAGGAACGGGCAGGAAAAGGTGCGGCGTTTTCATACTTATCTGCAGCGGATCGGCGGAATGCTTGATCTGATTGAAAAAGAGTGAGAAAGCCAGTATAATGAAGAAGGACATGTCATATAGATACAGAAGAAGGAAGAAGGGGGAGATTTCATGAAAGCACAGGAATTTATTGAGACCTACCAGACGCAGTTTTCACAGTATTGTCCCTGTATCATCACGGTGGCAGGAGATGTGATCGAATGTGCAAACGGACATACGCAGGCGTTACAGGATCTGTTCCACAGGGAGTATCCGGGGGAAGAAATGCCACAGGATGTAATGCCGATGCAATATCTGATCGTTCGGACAAAGACGGTAGTAGTTGATTATGAAAATCAGGTTTACAGTGAAGTGCTGACAAAGGAACAGAAGGAAGCACTGCGCATTCTTGCAGACGCAGGCATGATCGAGATACATTTGGGCGACATTCACGGAAAATATTAAAAAAGAGAAAGAAACGGAGAATAAAGCAGATGATAAATCCGGCAAAGCTATTTCAGTTAAAAAGTGCATGGGACACTTTTGTGGCAAACCACCCGAAGTTTTCTAAGTTTCTGCAGGCGGCAGGAAAGAGTGGAATCGGAGAGGGAACTGTTCTGGAAGTGAGTATCACGAATGCTTCCGGGGAAACGATCACATCGAACCTGAAGCTTACAGCCTCAGATATGCAGTTGATCGGGTCTTTAAAGGAAATGGCGACAAAACAATAGAAAATAAGAGATAGAGATTTAAACAGGATCAGATAAATAAAAACGCTGTACGACAAACCGGAAAGAAGGTTTGTCGTACAGCGTTTTTTATGAAATTACTGAGGAGCGGGAGTATCTGCCGCCTGTGGCTGTTCCGGCTGGGCTTCTGCCGGGGTGTCAGCAGGCGTTTCAGCAGCGGGAGCATCCGGGGCAGGAGCCTGGGCGTCCGCAGCAGGGGCGGCTTCTCCGGCACCGCCCGTCGTAGGTGCAGCCGGATCTCCGGCGGGAGCAGCATTCATATTCAGACTGTTGGCGAGGTCATCGGTCAACAGGTAAGGTGCATCCTGGGTGCCTGCACTTCCTCCGGTAATGTAAACGTTTGAGGAACGCAGTTCTTCCGGGCAGGTATCGGCAGCAATGCCGCCAGTAGTGGTATCAATCGTTACGCGCACATGATGATCGCAGTAATCCTTTGGTACTGTTCCGGAAGCAAAATATTCGGATTCTACCATGCTTCCGCGCGGATCGCTGTCGCAGAGTCCGGCGACGGAGAGTTTTCCGGATTTTTTGCAGACGGTTGCGGTTGTAATACCGTCCGGTTTCTCGAAATCCTTATATTCCAGATTCTCATGGATCCGGCTCATAACGGATTTCCAGAGCGTTTTTGGATAAGTGGTATAGGAGAGTTCGGCGTTGTCGTCGTAACCGCCCCATACAACACAGGTATAATAAGGCGTATAGCCTGCAAACAGTGCATCACGGTCGCTTGACGTCGTACCGGATTTACCGGCCTGAGGCATGCCGTTAAAATGTGCAGGGCGTCCGGTTCCGTTTGTGAGAACATCTTCCATGGCATTTGTTAAAAGCCAGGCGGTTGTTTCCTTAAGTACCGTATGCGTCTGCGGAGTGTTGTCGATCAGTACATTTCCGTCATGATCCAAAATCTTTGTGTAAAACCGTGGTTTGGTATAGGTGCCGCCGTCTGCGATCGTCGCATAGGCAGCAGTCAGTTCCAGATTGGTAACACCGTTTGTGATACCACCGAGTGCAAGTGCCTGTGTGCGGTCGGAATCACACAGTGTGGAAAAACCGAAATTCTGGAGGTATTCATAGCCGATATCCACACCGAGATCGGTCAGGGTCTTTACTGCAACAATGTTGATCGAGTATGTGATACCTTCCCGGATCGTGGTGAAACCGCGGTAGGATTTGTCGTAGTTGTTGACTGGCGTATGTGCCGCATTGGAATAAGTGTACGGCGCATCATCCTGTACCGTTGCAAGTGTCATGCCTCCGATATCCAGTGCAGGTGCATAGGTGGAAAGAATCTTGAATGTGGAACCAGGCTGGCGTTTGGTATCCGTAGCACGGTTCAGGGTTTTGTTTGCAGTCTTGTCTCCTCTGCCACCGACAATTGCCTTTACTTCACCGGTCGACTGGTCAATGACCGTCATGGAGGCCTGAGGCTGCAGCGTATAGGTGATGGATTCACCGTTTGGTACGATCGTATCGCCGTCCTCCATAATATCCTCTTTGTACTGCGCAATGGCAGCGTCCACATCCTCCCTGGAGTCAAAATCAATGGTGTACTTGCTGTTCTTGCTCTGATAATAGCTTAACATGGTCTGTTCGCTGTAATTCTGGTAAGTGCCGTCAGCTTTCTGGACAGTCAGACGGTAGGAGCAGGAATATTTTGTGCTGCTTCCGTAATTTGCCTCGTTATTTACTTCCTCATCACAGATCTGCTGGATGGAAGGGTCCTGTGTGGAATAAATCGTAAGACCGCCCTCATAGAGAGCTTTGTAGGCCTGCGTTTCCGTATAACCTTTAACTTCCATCAGATCATCAATGACCTGCTCGGTCAGGGCATCCACAAAATAGGAATTGATATTGTCCGAAGAAGTCTCGGAATCCACGATCTGGATGCGGTCATAGACATTGTCGGCCATTGCGGTATCATAAGCGGACTGATCGATATATCCCTGTTCAAGCATATTGTTTAAAACTTTTCCCCGGCGCTCTGCATTTGCTTCCGGATTGCTGACCGGATTGTAGCGGGAAGGGTTCTGGGTGATGCCTGCAATAACAGCGCATTCCGATAAAGTAAGTTCGGACACGTCCTTGTTGAAATAGCGCTGGGATGCAGCCTGGACACCGAGGGTATTCTGACCGAGATTTATGGTATTTAAGTAATTTTCCAGGATCCAGTTTTTGTCCTCTACTTTTTCAAGCTGGATTGCGAGATACTGCTCCTGGATCTTGCGCTCCATTTTGTCTGCAAAAGATGTTTCACTGGTCCAGTCGGTGAAAACATTGTTCTTTAATAACTGCTGGGTAATGGTGCTGGCGCCCTGTGAAAATCTGCCTGATGTGATCCCGGTGATCCCGGCGCGGATGATACCTGTTATATCGATACCGTTATGTTCGTAAAAACGGGCATCCTCAATTGCAACAAAAGCGTGCTGCAGATCTGCAGGAATCTCATCAATCGTTACATAAACACGGTTGGAACCGGATGCGACCAGAGTCGCGGTCTCATTTCCCTGGTTGTCCAGCACGGTGGATAGATAACCGGTCGGAGTTGCATCGATATCATGGATATCCGGGGCAGAATCGACAATGCCTTTGTATATACCATATCCGGCACAGCCGCCTACCACGACAAGCGCGATAAAGCATACCAGGAGTGTTTTTGCAAATATGACGGTAAACTTTTTACGAATCATGGTACCTTTGGAAAGAAGCTCTTTTTCCTTCTTTGCGGTACTTTTTCTTCCATAATTCATAAGTGAGCCTCCTTTTTCATGGCAATCTTATAAAAACATTAAAAAACATCATTTTAATATTATAGCAAATTTGTCCCAGTTAATAAAGCGAAAAGTGACTGGATTTATACATAGCATAACCATTTTTGGATTGAATAACCATTTTTGCCATGTTAATATAAAAAGAAGAATACGCAAAAAAAGAGCAGGAGACTTTTATGGGCGAAGGATATAAGATCGTATATGAAGGCGGCAGCGGGGAGATCGAAGAAAAGAAATCACGCTTTATTGCAACCGTGCGTCCGGTGGAATCCGAGGAAGAAGTGACGGCATTTCTTGCGGAAATGAAAAAAAAATACTGGGATGCAAGGCACAATTGTTTTGCCTATGTCATAGGAGAAAAAAATGAACTGGTGCGCTGCTCGGATGACGGGGAACCGAGCGGAACAGCCGGGCGGCCGATGCTGGACGTGCTGCTGCGGGAAGAGATACACAATGTGGCGGTTGTGGTGACGCGCTATTTTGGAGGGACCCTGCTTGGTACGGGCGGATTGGTACGGGCATATCAGCAGGCAACCAAGGAAGGACTTTCAAACAGCCAGATCGTGGAAAAAAGAAAAGGCTGCAGACTTTTGATCGATACGGATTACAATGGGATCGGTAAGATCCAGTATCTTTTTGGTCAGGAGGATATCTCCATTCTGGATACGGTTTATGCGGAAGCGGTTCAGATAACAGCGATGATCCCGGCTGAAAAAAAAGAGAAGATCGGGAAAGCGCTGATGGAGGGAACCAATGGAAAGGCGCGTCTGTCCTGGGGAGACGAAGTGGAATATGCCTTTGTTGAAAAGAAACTTAAAATTTTTTAAAAAAAGTGTTGACATTTCTCATAGAGGTACGTATAATATCCATTGTTGACAGCGCGAAAGAACAGCGCAGACAACCTGATGGCCCATCGCCAAATGGTAAGGCAACGGACTCTGACTCCGTCATTTCCAGGTTCGAATCCTGGTGGGCCAGCTACTTATTAAAAGTACCACGTAAGTGGTACTTTTTTTGCTCTATAAGAAAGACTTCGTTATGTTTATGTGATAAAAAGTGTAATTATGACTTTTTCTACAGAGCAAAAGCAAGCTTGCGAGGATGCACAGCGCGCGGGGATGAAGTTATAGCTGCGCTATCTGCTCGCGCACGAAAGTGTATGAAACACACTTTTTTATAATAATGGAAACGAGAAAAATGGCAGTCAATCAGAAAGACGAGGAAAAATAGAATGTACCAGTTTAAGAGCAGAGTAAGATACAGTGAATGTAATGCAAGAGCAGAGATCACGCTTCCGGCGTTGGTCAATTATCTTCAGGACTGTTGTACGTTTCAGTCTGAGGAACTGCATATTGGCGTGGAATATTTAAAAGAGCATCATGAGGCATGGCTGCTTTCTTCCTGGCAGATTGTCATAAAACGCTATCCGAAAATGGGAGAGGAGATCACGGTAAGTACCTGGCCGTATGCGTTTAAGAGCTTTTACGGCTATCGCAATTTTACAATAGAGGATGAAAAAGGCGAGGTCGTGGCATATGCCAATTCTGTCTGGATCTATCTGGATACGGAGAGTGGAAGACCCAAGCGTGTATCGGAACCCATGCTTCGCGCATATACATTTGAAGAGCCGTATCCGATGGAGACTGCAGACAGAAAGATCAGGCTCCCGGAAGATATGGAAAAAGGCGAGCCGTTTGCGGTACAGAAATTTCACATTGATACAAATCATCATGTAAATAATGAAAAATATATTCTGATGGCGGAAGAATATCTGACAGACCAGAAACAGATCTCTGAGGTCAGAGTCGAATACCGCAGGGCAGCAGTGCTTGGCGATATGATCTATCCGGCTGTGAAAAAAACGGAAGAGGGTATCGTGGTCGCACTCTGTGATGAGGCGGAGAAGCCTTATGCGGTCATAGAATTTCAGCTATCATAGGGAGAGGAGCAAAGAACGTGTTGAAACTGGGTGAAAAGCAGAAATTACAGGTTGTAAAAAAAGTGGATTTTGGTATATACTTAGCAGAACGGGAGAATGATGAGACAAGAGTTCTGCTCCCGAAAAAACAGGTTCCCGAAGGAGTGCGGATCGGAGATGAACTTACCGTATTCCTGTACAAAGATTCGAAGGACAGGCTGATCTCCACGTTGACAGAACCAAAACTGATGCTTGGCGGGTTTGCCGCATTAAAGGTCAGTCAGGTCGGAAAGATCGGGGCATTTCTGGACTGGGGACTCGAAAAGGATCTGTTTCTTCCATATAAAGAGATGACGCAGAAGGTGGAAGAGGGAGACGAGATCCTGGTTACGCTTTATATAGATAAAAGTCACAGGCTGTGTGCCAGCATGAAGGGCATTTACGATCTGCTTTCACTGGATTCTCCATATAAAAAAGATGATACCGTCGAGGGACGTGTCTATGAGTTCAGTGATAACTTCGGTACGTTCGTGGCGGTGGATGACAAATATTCTGCAATGCTTCCAAATTATGAGGATCACAGTTTCCTTAAGATTGGCGATATCATCACGGCGAAGGTCACCCATGTCAAAGAGGACGGCAAACTGGATCTGACGCTCCGTGAAAAAGCATATATTCAGATGGATGCGGATGCAGAGAAGGTGATGCAGGTTATTGAAGAGTATGCAGGCGTACTTCCGTTTTCCGACAAGGCATCACCGGAAGTCATAAAGCGTGAGACCGGTCTTAGCAAAAACGCATTCAAACGCGCAGTCGGGAGACTTTACAAAGAGCGCAGAGTTGAGATTACAGAACATGCGATCCGAAAGGTCAGATAGGCAGTATGCGGGCGGCAGTCCGTTATCATATCACAAAAAGAAAGAAGGAAATCATTATGAAAAAAGTAATCAGCACACCGAAAGCTCCGGCAGCGATCGGACCGTATTCCCAGGCGATTGAAGTAAACGGTATGGTATATACATCCGGTATCATTCCGGTTGTACCGGAGACAGGAGAGATTCCGGCAGGATCTGAGGCACAGGCAAAGCAGGCACTGACCAACCTTTCCAATCTGCTGGAGGCAGCGGGAACAAGCATGGATAACGTGGTTAAAACCACAGTATTCATAAAGGAAATGAATGATTTTGGAACCATCAATGATGTATACAAGACATTCTTTACCAGTGACTTCCCATCCAGAAGTTGCGTGGAAGTTGCACGCCTGCCGAAGGATGTCATGCTTGAGATCGAGGCAATTGCCATCAAATAAGAGGACAGACCACATCAGAATGTGCATTACCTTAAAAAACCGGACAGTCATACATCGGAAACGCTGTGTGACTGCCCGGTTTTTTACATAGATCCCAAAGACGAATAATAGTTGTCCAGATACTGTTGGGCTGCATTCATAAAATTATCAATACTTCCAAAACTTGCGATGGTGATAATGCTGATTACGATCATCATGGCACCGATAAAAATACCGATTGAATTTAAAATCAGACCGATCACGGCATTTTTGGGATAGGCATTGCTGCCGCCTCTTGAGAGCAGTGCAAGGATAAGTCCGATCGAACCAAAGATCAAAGAGGTGCCAAAGCAGCTCGCAATGATCGAGATGATGCCGAACGCAACTGATGCGAATCCCATTGTGGAAGAACTTTTATCAAGATCCATAAGATTATCCTCCTGCCTGCAATATGCAGATATAAAAATTTCTCTTATTTTAACATGCCGGGCAAGAAAAGTAAACGGTTCCTTGTTTCGTGGCACGCTTCGGGGTATAATATTGCTATCGATAAAGAAATGAGGAAAGAAATATGGACATTACAGCCAGGCTTGCAGAAGAACTGCAGATCAAAAAGCAGCAGGCAGAAGCTGCGGTAAAACTGATAGACGAGGGAAATACGATCCCATTTATTGCCAGATACCGGAAAGAGGCAACCGGGGCGTTAAATGATGAGGTGCTCCGCAATCTGTTTGAACGTCTCACTTATCTCCGCAATCTGGAGGAGAAAAAAGAACAGGTTTTATCGAGCATTGAGGAACAGGGAAAGCTGACAGAGGAACTGAAAGAACAGATTCTTGCAGCAGAAACAATGGTTGTTGTGGATGACCTTTACCGCCCGTACCGCCCGAAACGCCGGACCAGAGCGATCATTGCGAGAGAAAAGGGCTTACAGCCGCTTGCAGATCTGATACAGCTTCAGATGTTAAAGATGCCGCTTGAGACGGAAGCGGAAAAATACATAGATCCGGAAAAAGAAGTAAACAGTGTGGAAGATGCGATCGCGGGTGCAAAGGATATCCTTGCGGAGCAGATTTCGGATGAAGCAGATTACCGCATTCGTATCCGGGAAATGACTGTGAAGGAGGGAAAAATTGTATCCGCGGCAAAAGACAAAGATGCAGAGTCGGTTTATGAAATGTACTATGAATTTGAAGAAGGCATTGCGAAACTGGCGGGACATCGTATCCTTGCTTTAAACCGCGGAGAGAACGAAAAGATTCTGACGATCCGGGTTCAGGCACCGGAAGACCGTATCCTTGCTTATCTCGAACGGAAGGTTATAAAAAAGGATAACCCGGTTACCGCGCCGGTTCTAAAAGAAGTTGTCGCGGACAGCTATGCAAGGCTGATCGCCCCGGCCATTGAGCGCGAGATCCGAAGCGGTCTGACTGAACGGGCAGAGGATGGTGCGATCCGGGTATTTGGAAAGAATCTGGAGCAGCTCTTGATGCAGCCGCCGATCGCAAATCAGGTCGTGCTTGGCTGGGATCCGGCATTCCGTACCGGGTGCAAGCTTGCCGTGGTAGATGCAACCGGAAAAGTTCTGGACACTGCAGTTATCTATCCGACTGCACCGCAGAACAAAGTGGCAGAGGCAAAGGCAGTATTAAAAAAGATGATCGCCAAATATAGCATCACACTGATCTCTCTCGGAAATGGAACCGCGTCAAGAGAATCTGAACAGATCATTGTGGAGCTGTTAAAGGAGATCCCGCAGAAGGTGCAGTACATTATTGTGAATGAGGCAGGAGCATCCGTTTATTCCGCAAGCAAACTTGCCACGGAAGAGTTTCCGAATTTTGACGTAGGCCAGAGAAGTGCCGCGTCCATGGCGCGGAGATTACAGGACCCGCTTGCAGAACTGGTAAAGATCGATCCGAAGTCCATCGGTGTCGGTCAGTATCAGCATGACATGAACCAGAAAAAATTGAGTGAAGCGCTCGGCGGTGTGGTCGAGGACTGCGTAAACAAAGTCGGTGTGGACTTAAATACGGCTTCTGTGTCGCTGCTTTCCTACATATCTGGAATCACCAGGACGATCGCCAAAAATATTGTTGCCTACCGGGAGGAAAATGGCAGATTTGATACGCGCAGAGAACTCTTAAAAGTGGCAAAACTTGGACCGAAGGCATATGAGCAGTGTGCGGGATTTTTACGTATTACGGATGGAAGGAATCCGCTTGATGCGACAGGCGTCCACCCTGAATCCTATGATGCGGCGGAGAAGCTGCTTGCAAAGCTTGGATTTTCCACGGAAGACATTACGAACCGTAAACTTCCCGGCATCGGCAGAAAAATATCTGATTACGGGAAACTGGCAGACGAACTTGGAGTCGGAAAACTGACACTGCAGGATATCGTAAAAGAACTGGAAAAGCCGGCGCGGGATCCGAGAGAGGATATGCCAAAGCCGATTCTGCGCAGCGATGTGCTGGAGATGAAAGATTTAAAACCTGGCATGATCTTAAAGGGAACTGTGCGGAATGTCATTGATTTTGGGGCATTTGTAGACATCGGCGTACATCAGGACGGTCTGGTTCATATTTCCCAGATGTGTGACCGTTACATCAAACATCCGCTTGAGGTCGTGAGCGTCGGAGATATCGTGGATGTGCAGGTTATGAGTGTTGATCTCAAAAAGCAGCGGATACAGCTTACCATGAAGTTTCAGAAATAAAGCGCAGGTGAGAAAAAATGAAACTGTTGTATGCAGAGGATGAGGAGGAAATGTCCGAGGCAGTTGTGGATATCCTTACCTATCACAAATATACCGTGGATGTAGTTTATGACGGGGAAGAGGCACTTGCCTATGCCCGTATGGAACAGTATGACGGAATCATACTTGATATCATGATGCCGAAAAAGAGCGGACTGGATGTTTTGAAAGAACTGCGTGAAAAAGGCTGCCGGACGCCAATCCTGCTGCTGACCGCGAAAGCGGAAGTAGAAGACCGGATACAGGGGCTGGACCTCGGAGCAGACGACTATCTTCCCAAACCGTTTGTCATGGGAGAACTGCTTGCACGCGTGCGTGCCATGCTGCGCAGGCGGGAGGAATTCACGCCGAATGTTCTGACCTGCGGGGATATTTCGCTGAATCAGAGCAGCTATGAGCTTTCCGGAAACGGAAAACGTTTTGTACTTCCGAACCTGGAATATCGTCTGATGGAGCTTCTGATGTTAAACCAAGGAATCTATCTGTCCTCCGAGGATATTCTTGTAAAGGTGTGGGGGTACGATACCGATGCAGAGCTTGGAACTGTGTGGGTCTATATTTCCGGTCTGCGCAAAAAACTGGCGGCGCTTGACGCGAAAGTGGAGATACGGGCAAAACGGAATGTTGGTTATACGCTGGAGGTGATGCCATGACAAAAATGCTTCAGAAAAAATTTGTCACGACGGCGATGGCGGCAGTTACGATCCTGCTTGTTGTACTGCTTGGTACGATCAACGCGCTCAATTATGGCATGTCTGCACGGCAGACGGACCGGACACTTGCAATGCTTTTAGACAATGACGGTTCCTTTCCGCCGGCGGATGAAAAACGGCCGGAACAGAATGGAAAAAGGCTGCTTGATCCGCCAATGGATGCGGATACCGCCATGTCAACACGGTATTTCCTTGTATTTCTGGATCAGTCGGAAACTGTTGTGCGCACGGATGTGACGCGGATCGCATCTGTGGATGATGCGGATGCGGAAGAAATGGCGCAGGAAGTGCTCAAAAACGGAAAAAAAGACGGAAAGATCACACATTTTTCCTATCGGATGGCAGAGACGGCCGACGGCCGGGGAAGCCTTCTTGTGTTCTTGGATACCGCGAGCCAGCTCCGCTCTGCGCTTCTCGTACTTTTCATTTCCATATTTATCGGAGTCCTGTGCTGGGTGTTTATGCTCTTTTTACTGATCATGCTTTCAAAACGGGCGATCCGGCCAATTGCAGAGAATATGGAAAAACAAAAACAGTTTATTACGAATGCAGGCCATGAGATCAAAACACCGTTGGCGATCATTCTGGCCAATACAGATGCCATGGAGTTGCACAACGGAGAAAATAAATGGAGCCGCAATATCCGCTCACAGACGGTGCGCTTGAGCGGATTAATGCAGAATCTGCTGACACTGGCCAGAATGGAAGAGATGGAGACACAAAAGGACAGGTTCCCCTATACCGGCTTTTCCATGAGCCGGTTGCTTGCGGAGACACTGCATCCATATTATGAGGCTGCGGCGCTTAAAAATGTCTCCATACGGGAGGAGATCGCACCGGATGTGGAAATTTATGCAGGCAGGGAAAATATAATACAGCTTTTTTCCATCCTTTTTGACAATGCAGTCAAATATGCGAACGATGGAGGATACATTGAAGTATCCTTAAAAAGAAGTGGCAGGGAAATCTGTATGCAGGTGAAAAATTCCTGTGAAAAACTGCCGGATGTGGAACCGGAAAAGCTGTTTGAACGCTTTTTCCGCGGAGATGCAGCAAGAACCCAGAAAAACGGCGGCTATGGGATCGGCCTTTCTGTGGCACGGGCAATCGCGCTTGCACATGGGGGGACACTTGCTGCATCCTATGAAAAGGAAAATATTATATGTTTTACATTAAAATTAAAAGAAACCGGAGACCAAATGCGGCCCAGCGCGGGGCAAAAAACTTGACAGAATAAAAAACAGGCATTACACTGTTAAAAATGTCCCGCAAAAGAAAAAGGAGCAAGAAGTTATGCATACAAAAAGACCAAACATTCGTTATATGACCGTGACGGCAATGCTTTCTGCAGTGGCGTTTGCCCTGATGTTCTTTGAATTCAGCATTCCGTTTTTAGTACCGTCTTTCATACAGATGGATCTTTCCGAGCTTCCGGCGCTGATCGGAGCGTTCGCGATGGGGCCGTGGTACGGTGTACTTATCTGCCTGATCAAAAATCTGATCCATCTGCTCATTACAACGACCGGCGGCGTGGGTGAACTTTCCAACTTTATTCTCGGAGCGGCATTTGTGCTTCCGGCAGGAATGATCTATCAGAGAAAAAAGACCAAAAAGAACGCGATAATCGGTTCGTTTCTTGGAGCGGCGTTTATGGCGGTTTTAAGCGTGTTTTCCAATTATTTTATTGTATATCCGGCGTATACTGCATTTATGCCGATGGATACGATCCTGGCAATGTATCAGGAAATTCTGCCGGGTGCAGATACCCTGCTTAAGTGCCTTGTGATCTTTAATATGCCTTTTACCTTTGTAAAGGGACTGTTTAGCGTTGTGATCACACTTCTGATCTACAAACATATTTCGCCGATCATCAAAGGGGTATCCAATAAATAAGAAAACGTGACAAGAAAAAGACGGATCTGTATGCCGGAACCTGCAAAAGAGGTTCCGGCATTTTTTGCGGGGGAATTGTCATTTCTTTCAAACAATGCTATACTTTTATGCAAAAGAAAAAGTTGGGATGAAAAAATGGTTTATGAAACATATTCCGCGGAAGAGACATCTGCGTTAGGAGAAAAAATAGGAAGAGAAGCAAAGCCGGGAGAGGTCTGCACATTGGTGGGAGATCTTGGTGTTGGAAAGACTGTGCTTACGCAGGGCATCGCAAAGGGGCTCGGCATTACGGAGCCGATCTCCAGCCCGACCTTTACGATCGTGCAGGTTTACGGGGAGGGGCGGCTGCCTTTTTACCACTTTGATGTGTACCGGATCGGAGATATTGAGGAGATGGACGAGATCGGGTATGAGGACTATTTCTACGGACAGGGACTTACCATGATAGAGTGGGCCAATCTGATTGAAGAGATTCTGCCTCCGGTGCGGACGGAGATCACAATTGAAAAAGATCTGGAAAAGGGATTTGATTACCGGAAGATTACCATAGAGGAGGTGGGTGCATGAAAATCCTTGGGATAGACAGCTCAGGGCTGGTTGCGAGCGTGGCAGTCGTGGAGGACGATAATCTGCTTGGGGAATTTACAATGAATTATAAAAAAACGCATTCCCAGACGCTGCTTCCGATGCTGGATACGCTTGCAAAAATGATAGAACTGGATTTAAATACCGTGGATGCGATCGCAGTTTCCGGCGGACCAGGGTCGTTTACGGGTCTGCGTATCGGGTCCGCCACGGCGAAGGGACTTGGACTTGCGTTGGAAAAACCGCTTATCCATATACCGACGGTAGATGCACTGGCCTACAATCTGTGTGGACACAGGGATATGGTATGCCCGCTTATGGACGCGCGCAGAAATCAGACGTATACCGGATTGTACGCGTTTGACGGAAATCATATGCAGGCGCTGCTTGCTCAGTGTGCGGTAGGAATTGATGAAATTGTGGCAAAAATTAATAAAATAGGACATGCAGTTGTATTTCTTGGTGATGGAGTGCCTGTATTTGAGACCTACATCGGAGAACACGTGACAGTACCTTACACGTTTGCGCCCGCACATGTCAATAAACAGCGTGCGGCAACAGTTGCGGCACTTGGAGAGATCTATTATAAAGAAGGAAAGACCGAGACAGCACAGGAGCATCGCCCGGATTATCTGCGCTTATCCCAGGCAGAGCGTGAACGCATGGAAAGAGAGAATGCACAGCATGCTTGAGATAACGAGAATGAAGGAAGAAGATCTGGATGCGGTGGCGGAAATAGAAGCAGAAGTGTTTTCCATGCCGTGGAGCCGCAGAGGTTTTTCGGATACGCTCTCCATGGACAATGTGATATTTCTTGTGGCACATGAGGAAGGAAATATCGTGGGATACTGTGGAGTTTATCTGGCCGCGGACGAGGGAGAGATCACCAATGTTGCAGTGGCACCGGCATACCGCAGGAAACAGATCGCGAGTCATATGCTGGAGAAACTTTTTCATGAGGCAGCGGAGTGCGGAGCACGCAGTTTCGTACTGGAAGTGCGGTGCTCAAACGAGCCGGCAATACGCCTGTATGAAAAATACGGCTTTACAGTACAGGGCAGGCGAAAGGGATTTTATGAAAAACCCAGGGAAGATGCGTATGTCATGACATGTAAAAAAGACCAGTGATTCCCATTGCGAGGCACTTATGATGCCTTTATAATTAGAAAAAAACAATGGGAGGAGCGGCCATGCAACAGGGAAAAGATATCATCTGCAATTGCTGCGGAAAAAAATTTGAAGCTGACAGCAGCAGGAGCGGACAGGAATTTATGCATATAGAAAAGGAATGGGGATATTTTTCAAAAAAAGATGGGATACGGCAGGTGTTTGATCTGTGCGAAGCATGTGCAGACCGTTTTATATCCTCTTTCCAGATTCTGCCGGAAGAACGGGAGAATACAGAATTTCTGTAAAAAATAAAAGAATGAGGAAAAAAGATGCTAGATGTTTGTTTGTTGGGAACCGGGGGAATGATGCCGCTGCCAAACCGCTGGCTGACTTCCCTTATGACCAGATACAATGGAAGCAGTCTGATGATCGACTGCGGAGAGGGAACGCAGATTGCGGTAAAAGAAAAGGGCTGGAGCTTTAAACCGGTGGATGTGATCTGTTTTACCCATTATCATGCGGATCATATCAGCGGACTGCCTGGGATACTGCTTACCATGGGAAATGCAGAGCGTACCGAGCCACTCACACTGATCGGACCAAAAGGGCTGGAGCGTGTTGTCAGTGCGCTACGGATGATCGCGCCGGAGCTGCCGTTTGAGATACATTATATTGAACTGACCGAACCAAGACAGACCATAGAGATAAATGGATATGTGATACATGCATTTCGGGTGAATCACAATATCACATGCTATGGTTATTCTCTTGAGATCCGGCGAAACGGAAAATTCAGTGTGGAAGCGGCACATGAAAAACAGATACCGCAGAAATACTGGAACCGCCTGCAAAAGGGAGAAACCTTAGAGGAGGATGGCAGAATTTATACACCGGATATGGTGCTCGGGCCGCCACGAAAGGGCATAAAAGTGACCTATTGTACCGACACACGGCCGACAGCATCCATTGTGGAGCATGCGAAAGGTTCGGATCTGTTTATCTGCGAGGGAATGTATGCAGAGAAAGAAAAGATCACCAAAGCAAAGCAGTACAAGCACATGACATTTTACGAGGCGGCACAGATGGCGAAAGAGGCAGGGGTAAAAGAAATGTGGCTGACACATTACAGCCCGTCCCTGGTACGGCCGGAAGATTATAAAAAAGAAGTACAGAAAATTTTTGAGCATACGGTTCTTGGAAAAGATGGCAAGACAGTGGAACTTGATTTTGAGGAGGAATGAGTATGAAGAAGCATGTACGTGTCATGGTAGCGGGACTGATCTGTGTAATACTTGTGGTAGGTTATTATTATCATTTGTCTCACCGTGAAGCGAAAACAGAGGAAAATACGACGGAACTGACGGCAATCACAAAGATCACAACAAAAAATCTGGATACGTCTTATCCACAGACGCCGCGGGAAGTGATCAAGCTATATAATGATATTTTAAAATGCTATTATAATGAGAATTGTACCGAGGACGAAATCAGAGCGCTTGGCTCACAGGCAAGAAAGCTGATGGATGAAGAACTTCTTGAAAACAATCCGGAGGATCAGTATTATTCGTCGCTGGAAACAGACATTCAGAATTATAAAAATGATAAAAAGACCATAAATAATGCGGATGTGTGCAACAGTAATGAGGTTGCCTATAAAACGGTCGGTGGCGCTGAGTGTGCCTATGTCACAGCCTCTTATTTCATAAAGGGAGAAGAGGGCTATGCAAAAACGTACCAGCAGTATGTGCTGCGCAAGGATGGAGACGGAAAGTGGAAAATCCTTGCCTATGAAGTGGTAAATGGAAATGGAGACAGTACGGAAAATGAATAAAGAAAAAGATGTTGTGGTGCTTGGTATTGAAAGCTCCTGCGATGAGACAGCAGCTGCAGTCGTGGTGAATGGACGAAATGTACGATCCAACATTATATCGTCCCAGATTGCTTTACATACGCTGTATGGAGGCGTGGTTCCGGAGATCGCGTCCAGAAAGCACATAGAAAAGATCAATCAGGTCATTGAAGAAGCATTAAAAGAAGCACAGATGACACTGGATGATCTGGACGCGATTGCAGTGACATACGGACCTGGGCTGGTCGGAGCGTTGCTTGTTGGCGTTGCCGAGGCAAAAGCAATTAGTTATGCAAAGAACATTCCTCTGGTTGGAGTGCATCATATAGAAGGCCATATCAGCGCAAACTATATAGAAAATAAAGATCTCGAACCGCCCTTTTTGTGCCTGGTGGTATCGGGCGGACATACCCATCTGGTCAAAGTAAAAGATTACGGAAAATACGAAATACTGGGGCGGACCAGGGATGATGCTGCGGGAGAGGCATTCGACAAAGTAGCGAGAGCGATCGGACTCGGTTATCCGGGTGGCCCTAAAATTGAAAAAATAGCGCACGAGGGAAATCCACATGCGATAGAATTTCCGCGTGCAAAAATTGCGGACGGCCCATACGACTTCAGCTTCAGTGGACTGAAATCGGCAGTGCTCAATTACCTGAACGGATGTAAAATGAAGGGACAGGAAATCGTACCGGCAGACGTGGCGGCTTCTTTTCAGCAGGCGGTAGCGGATACGTTGATCGAACATGTTCTGCGTGCGATCAATGAATTTAAAATGGATAAATTTGCAATTGCGGGCGGAGTGGCATCCAATGCAACACTGCGGGAAGGAATCCGGAAGGCGTGTGAGGAAAAGGGAGTGGCATTTTATCATCCGTCACCGATTTTCTGCACAGACAATGCGGCGATGATCGGAGCGGCCGGTTATTATGAATACCTTGCAGGAACAAGATCTGGTCTGGATCTCAATGCGGTTCCGAATCTGAAACTGGGTGAGCGCTGATGAAAAAGGAAAAAATCACAGCACTGGTTCTGGCAGCCGGCAGTGGGAAGCGCATGCAGAGCAATACAGCGAAACAGTATATGCTGCTGGGCGGGAAACCACTTGTCTGTTATGCGCTGGAAGCATTTGAATGCAGCCCGGTTGATGAGATCATAATGGTGGCCGGTGCGGGAGAAACAGAATACTGTAAAAATGAGATCGTGAACAAATATGGTTATACCAAGGTGACGCAGATCGTAGCGGGCGGAAAAGAACGCTATCATTCGGTGTATCATGGGTTAAAGGCAATAAAAGAGACAGATTATGTGCTGATCCATGACGGGGCAAGACCGTTTGTTACAGAAGAAATTATCTGTCGAACGATCGATGAAGTAAAAAAAGAAAAGGCATGCGTGGTTGGAATGCCTGTGAAAGATACAATAAAGATTGTTGCACAAGACGGTTACTCATCGGTAACTCCTGAACGGAAAAATGTGTGGATGGTACAGACACCGCAGGCATTCTCTTATAAGCTGATTCTTCACGCTTATGAAAAGGTCATTGCAGCCGGAGACGATTCCGTAACGGATGATGCCATGGTTCTGGAACATGCAGATCATCTGCCGGTAAAACTGGTAGAAGGAAGCTACCGCAACATAAAGATCACGACACCGGAGGACATGAAGGTAGCAGAGCTGTTTTTAAAAGAATATTTTTAGGCAATTTTTCAAAAAAATGAAAAAACTGTATTGACAGCAAGTCCCAGAGATGGTAGAATCATTTTTGCGCTGATTTGAGAAGCGGTGATGAGATAGAAGCATCGTGACAGCTGCAAATACAGTTCCGACAAAGTTGGAATGCTGTTGGAGAGATATCGAAGTGGTCATAACGAGGCGGTCTTGAAAACCGTTTGTCCGCAAGGGCGCGTGGGTTCGAATCCCACTCTCTCCGTTCGAGGGACAAAGGCAAGCCCCTCGTAACTAAATAAAATTTGTTGATTCAACTTATGTGGAGAAGTACCCAAGAGGTTGAAGGGACACCCCTGGAAAGGGTGCAGGTCGTTAATAGCGGCGCGAGGGTTCAAATCCCTCCTTCTCCGCTCATCTGAATGCATTTTTGCAAAGCCTTGTCGAAAGAGAAAGGGTAGTGCGAAAAGATGGAAAAATGTGTTGACAAACCATGTCCGGCATGATAAGATGAATATCGCTCCGCAAATGACGGAACAACAGAAATAAAAAAATGAAAAAAGTTCTTGACACAGCGGACACATTTTGATAAAATGAATAAGCTGTCGAAAAGACAAAGGACATTGAAAACTGAACAGTGAAATAACCTTGAAAGATTCGTAAGAGAATAATTCAAAGAACGCGATTCAAAAGAAGAATCGTAGCGTTTTCAAAAGAAGACGCACCCAAAAACAGTAACAGTCGATAAAGACTGGATACGGAAATTTAGCCAAGCTAAATTCTGGAAGAATCAACTTTTAAACATGAGAGTTTGATCCTGGCTCAGGATGAACGCTGGCGGCGTGCTTAACACATGCAAGTCGAACGAAGCACTTTACCTGATCCCTTCGGGGTGATCGAATTGTGACTGAGTGGCGGACGGGTGAGTAACGCGTGGGTAACCTGCCTCATACAGGGGGATAACAGTTAGAAATGACTGCTAATACCGCATAAGCGCACAGTACCGCATGGTACGGTGTGAAAAACTCCGGTGGTATGAGATGGACCCGCGTCTGATTAGCTAGTTGGTGGGGTAACGGCCCACCAAGGCGACGATCAGTAGCCG
>OIZA01000122.1_pt1 | contig 46493 bp, 46 predicted proteins | sample 1588381 | NCBI WGS metagenome assembly OIZA01 (sample SAMN03283277) | human gut metagenome | biome: human-associated habitat; material: feces | host: Homo sapiens | place: Peru | collected 2012 | reverse complement strand
TTGCTCATGCAAGCATGGCATTATGTCTAAATTTGCATGGCTCTGAATAGTTACATTCATTCTAACAAAAATGAGACTATATCACAAGGGATATAGTCTCATTTATTTCACGGATGTCTGTGGCCCACACAACTTTTATCCCAGCTTATGGAACAAAATACAGTTGGGCATATTAACCTTCATGGCCGGTCCGTTCATGATCATGGTACCATGCTCCAGATCGATATGGAAGAAAGTCATGGTATTGCTCTCATGATTTAAGGATACCAGAAACTTGTTGTCCGGGAAGAACTCTGCATCCTTCGGATACTCACCGCTGACCGGCAGCAGGAAATTTTTCTTCAGCAGTCCCGTCTTCTTGTCCACGTCAAATACAATAACGGAATTATCTCCTGCCACAGAACTGAGCAGATAATTATAATCCAGAGAGAAACTGAACGCGCTGGCACTGTTGGTACTGCCTCTGGTCAGCTTGATAATATCCACCGTCTGGATCTTCTCAAAGGTAGGATCGTTATTGTTGTCCGCATACTCGTAAACATCAATGTAACACTTTAATTCATGCAGAATATAAATATATTTGCCATCCTCGGAAATCTTGATATGGCGGGGTGCGGACTCCATCTCACTGCGGATGATGTCTTCCAGCTTTACCTTGCCCTTCACCATGTCAAAACGATATACATTGACGTGATCCATACCCTGATCCGCTACCAAAAGGTACTTATTATCATGTGTCATGCGGGCACAGTTGATATGGGGACGGAAATTCCGCTCTGCCATACTGCCCAGACCCTTGTGATAGATCTCATCGGTGATCTCACCGATGGAACCGTCCTCCTTCAGGCGGAGCACTGTCAGTTTGCCGTCATGATAACCGGCTACAAACAGATACTGATCCGTATAATCCGTGGAAACATAGCAGCCTCTCATACCGTTGATCGGTGCGAAATTGATCAGTTCCAGATCTCCGTCCGGCATAATGGTGTAAGCTTCCACGCCGAAGTCCGTTATAGAATAAAGAAACTTTCCGTTGTGGGAAATGGTCAGGTAGGAAGAGTTCGTGATCTCCACCTTGTCCTTCTCCTTAAAACGGCCGTTTTTCATATCCACATCATATATTCTGATACCATGACTGTCCCCCTGGGTATAACTGGAAACATAGGCTACATATTTTTCCTTGCTCATGACCGGATCCTCCTTAGCGTTCTCTGTCTTTTTTATGTTTATAAATATAGCACAATTCTAAAAATTGTGAAACATTTTTTCTGCAAAATTCCCGAAAAATACTTCTGTTTTTCCCCCTGGGTAAAGATTAGGTAAATTAGGGGGCAAAATGCAAAACTTCACATTGACTTTCCGGGTATTTACGTATAATATTAATTCGACTTGCAAAAAATTTTCATTTAGGTTTTTCGAGGATTTTTTGCAGGATTTTTTACATCAGGAAGGAAAAAATTGATGAAAAATGCTTTAGTCAATTTAGTGAACATTTCAAAATCATTTGACAATCAGATGGTTCTGGATGATCTCAATCTGTACATCCGCGAGAACGAGTTCCTGACTCTGTTGGGACCCAGTGGCTGCGGAAAGACTACAACCCTCCGTATTCTGGGCGGTTTCGAGACTCCTGACAAGGGTCAGGTCATTTTCGAAGGCCGGGATATCACTAACCTTCCACCCAATAAGCGCAATCTGAACACCGTATTCCAGAAGTATGCCCTGTTCCCCCATATGACCATTGCGGAGAACATCGCTTTCGGATTAAAGATCAGTGGTAAAAGTAAATCTTATATTAACGATAAAATCAAATATGCCCTGAAACTGGTAAATCTGGACGGTTTCGAGAACCGTATGCCGGATTCCTTAAGCGGCGGCCAGCAGCAGCGTATCGCCATCGCCCGCGCTATCGTAAATGAGCCCAAGCTTCTGCTCTTAGATGAGCCTCTGGGGGCTCTGGATCTGAAGCTGCGTCAGGACATGCAGTACGAGCTGATCCGCCTGAAGAACGAACTGGGCATTACCTTTATCTATGTCACCCATGACCAGGAGGAGGCTCTGACCATGTCCGACACCATCGTGGTCATGAACCAGGGCTATATCCAGCAGATCGGTACTCCCGAGAGCATCTACAACGAGCCGGAGAACGCTTTCGTTGCCGACTTTATCGGTGACAGTAACATTATCGGTGCCACCATGATCCGTGACCGTCTGGTAGAGATCCTGGGCGCCCGTTTCGACTGTGTGGATACCGGTTTCGGTGAGAACAGGCCCGTCGACGTCGTCATCCGTCCCGAGGATGTGGAACTGGTAACTCCGGAAGAAGGTATCATTCAGGGTACCCTTACTCACTCCATCTTCAAGGGTGTCCACTACGAAATGGAAGTTATGGCCAATGGTTTCGAATGGCTGGTACAGTCCACGAAAATGGTTCCCGTCGGAACCAAAGTCGGCATCAAGGTAGATCCGTTCAACATCCAGATCATGAAGAAGCCGGAATCCGAGGATGAGGAGGCCATTGGAGTCAATGAATAAAAAATTATTATCGCTCCCTTTTATCTTCTGGTCAGCCATGTTCGTCATCGTGCCTCTTTGCATGGTCTTCTACTTTGGTCTGACCAATAAGAGCGGCGCTTTTACCCTTGATAATATTCTGGCCATCGCTACCGCCGAGCATTCCAAGGCTCTGTGGGAGGCTCTGAAGTTATCTGTGATCAGCACGGTGATCTGCCTGCTTCTGGCATATCCCCTTGCCATGATTCTGTGTAACCTGAATGTCAACCAGAATTCCTTTTTAGTGCTGATTTTCATTTTGCCCATGTGGATGAACTTTCTGCTTCGTACCCTGGCATGGCAGACTTTGCTCGAGAAGACCGGTGTTATCAACAGTATTCTCTCCGCCCTGCATCTGCCAGCGTTAAATATCATCAATACGCCTTCCGCCATTGTCCTGGGCATGGTATATAACTTTTTGCCTTTTATGGTACTTCCTTTATATAATGTACTGGTCAAGATCGACAAGAGCGTGATCAATGCCGCCTACGATCTCGGAGCCAACGGAGTACAGACTTTTGTGCGGATCATTTTCCCCTTAAGTCTGCCCGGCATGTTCAGCGGTATCACCATGGTATTCGTTCCCGCTCTGACCACCTTCGTTATCAGTAAGATCTTAGGCGGCAGCAAGATCCTGCTCATCGGTAACGTCATCGAGCAGGAATTCACCCAGACCGGCAACTGGAATCTGGGAAGCGGACTTTCCATTGTGCTGATGCTGTTCATCATCTTCAATATGGTGATCTCCGTGATCACGGATAAAGACGGGGAGGCGAACACATTATGATCAAAACAACCGCACAGAAAATTTATCTGGGGCTGATCTTTATCTTTTTATATGCTCCCATTGTCACCCTGATGGTACTCTCCTTCAACGCCAGCAAGACCCGTGCGAAATGGGGAGGCTTTACGGCCAAATGGTATGCGGCCCTGTTCCAGAACGAACAGATCATGCAGGCGCTGTGGAATACGCTGGCACTGGCCGTGCTGTCTGCACTGATCGCCACCTTTATCGGTACGATCGCCTGCATCGCCATGCAGTCCATGAAGCGTACCAGCCGTACGATCCTTATGGGAATCACGAATATTCCCATGCTGAATGCGGAGATCGTTACCGGTATCTCTCTGATGCTGCTGTTCTTAAGCCTGGGAGCCAAATTCGGTTTCGGTACGATCCTGCTGTCCCACATTACCTTTAACATCCCTTATGTGATCTTAAGCGTAATGCCCCGCATGAAGCAGCTGAATCCCAGCACTTACGAAGCTGCCCTTGATCTGGGTGCTTCTAATACGTATGCTTTTTTCAAAGTGGTATTTCCGGATATCCTTCCCGGTATCCTGTCCGGTTTCCTGATGGCATTTACCATGTCACTGGATGACTTTATCATTACCCACTTTACCAAGGGTCCCGGTGTCGACACACTGTCCACCAAGATCTACACCGAGGTAAAGAAGGGAATCAAACCGGAAATGTATGCACTGTCCACCATCATTTTCGTGACAGTACTGGTTCTGCTTTTACTGGTGAACTATATGCCCATGGCAAAGAAGAAGAAATAATTCTTTGGAAATAAAATTCAGGAGGAAAAGAAATGAAAAAATTTATTGCACTGCTTCTGTGCGGTATCCTTACCGCGACTGCTCTGACCGGCTGCGGATCCTCTTCCGCCGGTGGTGACAATGGTGAAGTCATCGTCTACAACTGGGGCGAATACATCGATCCCGATACTATCACCATGTTCGAAGAAGAGACCGGAATCAAGGTGGTCTACGATGAGTTCGAGACCAACGAGATCATGTATCCCAAGGTAGAGGCCGGTTCTTCCGCTTACGATGTGGTATGTCCTTCCGACTACATGGTACAGAAAATGATCGAGAACGATCTGATCCAGGAACTGGATTACGACAAGATCCCCAATGCCAAGGAAAATATCGGTGCCCAGTATTATGAGCAGGCTGCTGCTTACGATCCCGGCAATAAATACTGTGTTCCCTACTGCTGGGGAACCGTAGGAATCATCTACAACAAGACTCTGGTGGATACCCCTCCCACCAAGTGGGCGGATCTCTGGGATGAAAAGTACGCCGATGAGATTCTGATGATGGATTCCATCAAGGACAGTTTCATGGTAGCCCTGAAAAAGAACGGATTCTCTTCCAACAGTCTGGACGAGTCCGAACTGCAGATTGCCACACAGGATCTGATTGCCCAGAAGCCTCTGGTACAGGCCTATGTGGTAGACCAGGTACGTGACAAGATGATCGGCGGAGAGGCAGCCATGGGCGTTATGTTCTCCGGTGATGCTCTCTATGTCATGAGTGAAAACGAGGATCTGGATTACGTGATCCCCGAGGAAGGCACCAATGTCTGGATCGACGGCTGGGTAATCCCGAAGAATGCTCCCAACAAAGAAAATGCAGAGAAGTTCATTGATTTCATGTGCCGTCCGGATGTGGCCCTGAAGAACTTTGAGTACATCACCTACGGTACTCCCAATGTAGCCGCACAGGAACTGATCGAGGATGAGAATCTGAAGAACTCTCCCATCGCATTCCCGGATCTGACACAGTATAACAATCTGGAGACCTTCCTGTACCTCGGAGAGGACGGCGAAGAACTCTACAACAAATATTGGAAAGAAGTTATGTCCAACTAATTCTTTTTGAGACAAAGCAAGCCCCTGAGCTGTATCCACAGTTCAGGGGCTTTTGCTACCCATATTTTCAGGAATTCTGCTCACATCCGCAGGTCTCGCATCTTCCGTCGTTTCTTCTGGAAAATGCAGGATCATCCACCGGTGTAAAATTCGGGAAATCCGGTCTGGGAGGTCTGCGGTCTCTGTCTCCGCCGCATCCGTCCTCTTCCAGACGACGCGCACCGCAGGAATTCGAGTTTCCGCTGCCACAGGAGTTATTGGAATTACCACAGGAATTGCTGCTTCCGCAGGAACCGGAATTACCGTTTCCGCTGCGATTGCCGTTTCCGCAGGAATTTCCGCCACAAAATAGTAACAATAACAGAATGATACAGTTCATAGGATCCTCTACTTACCACTGTTTTTTACTATTCTATTCCACTTTCTCCAGCTGGTGCCAGTCCATGCATTGTTTATGCTTTACCAGTTCCTCTTTGATAAACCGGAAGGTCTTCTCCTCTCCCTGCTCCGCCAGCATTTCCAGCACGTACAGAAGCTTTGCCTTTGTCTCGGGATGGATGGGGGCCTTGTCGGTCCCCCGGTAATAATACTCCAGAGGAGCCTTGTCGGTATACGCCTCCCCCATATAGACCTTGCTGGCGGCGATCCGGTCCATGATCATCTCAGCAATATAACGGTCCGGCATGGGCACCGGTGCCATTCCTCCCGGCAATGCCTGCATACTGTAATCGATCCAGTACTCGTAATGGTGCTTATTTCTGCCCTTATGGTGCAGCCAGGCGCTGGAATAACCGATATCCTCTCTCTCCGCATTATTGGGGCTGCGGGTCCCCTGATAATATTTCACACCCACCCAGAATTCTGTGGGGCTGTATTTCGACATATCATGCAAAAGTCCCTGCCTATACAAGCCTACCTTAAAGCAGCCCTTTGCCACCAGGATCTTATGGTGTGTGATCGTCTTAAAATGTTTCCAGATATTATGCATTTCGTGTTATCATCTTTCTTCGACAGCATCCTCTTTCTTTTTTCCGGATCTTGCCGAACCTTTTTTCCCCTTTTCAGGCAGTGCTCCCATCACACCTTCATACACAGCGATACTGCGGGGGGCAATCGTCCCCATCTGCTCCTTGGAGGGTTCTTCCTTTTCCTGTACCGTCAGTGTGTTCTCTGCCTTCTCCGTGGCCAGCACCGGCTTCCACTCCATGCCCTTCGGCAGTTTGGGAAACGCCAGCTTCTGAGGCTCCCAGTGCATGTTCATGGCAACATAGAGGAAGGAATCTTCGTCTCCCTGCGGGGTTTTTGCATATTTTCCGCAGTACATGATGCCCACATGCCGGTTATAACTCTCCGTCTGGTGCCTCCAGGCATTCTGCCCATGATAAGACAGATCCGGATAGCCGCAGGATAAAGTATCCAGGATCCGAAGCTCCTCTTCCGGATGCAGGATCGGATGTGCCTTCCGGAAAGCGATCATCTGCTTCCAGAAAGCAAACAGCTCCCCGTTCTTCTCCTGGTCCTGCCAGTTCAGCCATGTAATCTTATTGTCCTGACAGTAGGGATTGTTGTTGCCCTGCTGGGAATGGCCGAATTCGTCCCCCATGAAGATCAAGGGGGTGGACTGGGTCAGAAGCAGCATACAAAAGGCATTCTGTAACTGTTTTTTCCGGAGTGCCAGTACCTTCTTCCTTCTGGACGGCCCCTCCTCTCCACAGTTCCAGCTGCAGTTATAGTCGTTGCCATCCCGGTTGCCTTCTCCGTTGGCTTCGTTGTGCTTGTGGTCATAGGAAACCATATCCATCAGGGTAAAGCCGTAATAATTGGACAGATAATGGATCCGTCCCATGCAGGCGGGAATATGACGCATCTCGTACAATACCCCCGAAAGCATATTGTCATCCCCCTTGAGGAAACGGCGCATGGTATACAGGTAATCATCCCGGTACTCCGCCAGATTGCGGTATTCCGGCTTTGCCGACGGCGCATAAATTTCCGAAGGATCAAAGGAATAATACCACAGCTTCGTTCCGGATAATGCCGGATCCTTTGCCAGTGTCTGGGCAGGGACTCCCTCTCCCATCAGATGAAAACCGTCCACATGATAAGATAGTACCCAGAATCTCAGAATATTCCCGATCTCTGCAGCATCCATTCCCTTCGGAAAATAGAACTGTAAGATTACTTCCATTTTGCGCTTATGGAACTCCTTCACCATGCGGCGCAGTTCCTCTGCAGGGTCTTCCCCTGCCGCGTAAGCCGCCTTGGGCGCATAGTAAAAGCCCTCCTGGTAGCCCCAGTAATTCAGTATCCGGTATCCGGGGCGTTCTCCGCTCTTTTCTCCCGCTATGGCAGCCAGATCTTTAGATGTCGCAGGAACTGTTTCTGCCGGAGTCTCATCGAATTCATAGACCGGCTGGAATTCCACTGTGGTGACGCCGATCTCATGCAGATAGTCCAGCTTCTCCATCACCCCTGCGAAGGTCCCGCGATGTGTCACCTGTGAGGAGGCATGCATGGTAAATCCGCGGACATGCAGACAGTAACAGATGCTCTCCTGATAGGAAAGCATCGGGGGAACATCCTGTCCCCAGTCAAAATCCCCGTCCGGGAATACGGCAATGCGGTTCACATTCTTTCTGGCTTTGCCGTAAGCAGGCTTACGAAAGAACCCCTGCGCATGCTGGTCCGTCACATAAGTATCCCCTTCGTAGAACTGATATCCGATCTCCTTCGGATCCAGTTCCAGATATTTACAGTACACATTCCCCATCCGTTCTTCCGGACGAAACGGGATTCTGTGCAGTTTCTTTCCGGTCTTTCTGTCATATAGGATAATGCCGCAATCCTTCTGCCCGGACGCATAGGCAAAACGGATCGCTCCGTCCTCCACATGTGCTCCCAGGGGGTAAGGCTTTATTGCATGCTTTTTTTCTGTCATTGTTATACTCCATCTTCTCTGTTTTATCACTCTCGGTCTCTTTTCCCTTTTTATTATAGTCTGTAAACATCAGAAAAACAAGCATTGCAAGAATATCCGTAAGCAGTTATAATAAAGGAACAAAGTACTGTTACACCCAATAAACATAACAGGAGGATTCCCATGGGTAAAAAAGAAAGCTATGAAGATGAAGAAATGACCGTTGAGCTGGAACTGGAGGACGGCACCGTTGTCAACTGTGCCATCATTACCATTCTCACCGTAGAGGCTAAGGATTATATCGTACTGTTACCTCTGGATGAGGACGGCGAAAACGAAGACGGAGAGGTATGGTTCTACGGTTACACCGAGAATCCGGATGACCCGAACGAAGAGCCTATTCTCGCATACATTGAAGATGATGATGTCTATGAGAAGGTTGCAGATGCTTTTGATGAATATTTGGACAGCTGCGAATTCGACGAGATCATCGACGATAACGATTCAGAGGAATAAGGAATCTGGAAGGGAACCTGGGGCGCTCTGCTGTACCTGTGAGGCAGAGAAGCTCCAGGTCTTTTTTTGCCCTGGTCATTGCCACGTAAAAAATACGGCGTTCCTCTTCGCAATGCTCCGGATCCCCGGCATCCCCGTGGGGGAATGTCTTCTCATTGCAGTCCGGGATCCATACGTGATCGAACTCCAGTCCTTTGGCTCCATGCACGGTAAGCAGCCGGATCTCGCTGTTTTCCATCTCCTCCCTTCCACCACGCTTTTCCCGTTCCTGTCTCTGCCGTCCTTCCCGGTAGATCTCCTGGGCCTCCTGCCACTCTTTCAGATCTCTGTATTTTCCGGCATCCTCCGTGATAAAATCCAGTACTTCCCTCCATTCCGTCAGATCCGTTTTTCCTTCCTGTGCAGCCCTGATCCGCAGGTATCTCTCGTAACCGCAGGCTTTGCGCAGGAATGGAATCGCCAGCTTCAGTTCCGTATTTTTCACAAATTCCATCTGTCGTATCCATAACCTGACCGCTTTTCGTGCTTTTTGCGATCCTTCGTCAGGGATTCCCATGGTCATACTTTCATAATATTTTTCCAGCATCAGTAGGGACGCTTCGGCTCCGAAGGCCTCTCTGGAAATGTTCCGGTAAGGTCTGTTACATACCCGCAGATAATCCGCTCTGGCAGCGCCCCCCTGTGCGATCCGCAGATAAGCCAGAATGTCCTGCACGATAAAATGGTCATAGATATTCCTGCTTTTCTCTTTCATGGAAAATGGAATGCCTTCTCTGGTAAGTCTTGCCGCCACACTCTGCATAGCCAGATTCGTCCGAAACAGCACAGCACAGGTCTCCCCCTTTTTCCGTTTTTTCAGGCTTTGGATCAGATACCCCATTTGCTCCGAAGCCTCACTGAATTCCCGGATCCTTACCTGATATCTGTATTCAGAAATATTGTTATTCTGTCTCTCCACTGTTTGCCGTCTGTGGGCTTCACAGGGTTCCAGATCTTTGGGAAAACGGTCCTTATTTTCCCCAATCACCGCCAGAGATGCTTCCACAATGTCCTGATGACTGCGGTAATTCGTTCCCAGCAGAAGCTGTTTGGCACCGAATTCCTGTACGAACAGCTTCATACAGGCCGGTCTGGCTCCCCGGAATCCGTAGATGGCCTGGTCGTCATCTCCCACGGCAAACACATTTTTATGTTTTTCCGCCAGTATTTTCACAATGCTGTACTGTCGGTAATTAATATCCTGAAACTCATCGATCAGGATATGGGAAAAACGATTCTGCCAGACAGCCCTCTGTGTGGGATCGCTTTGCAGAAGTTCCTCGCATTCCTGTAGCATATCATCGAAATCCAGTCCCCGGATGTCCTTTCTTGCCTTCTCATAGGCATCGAAGATCTGCGAAAAATAGTCTTTCCATTCCCCGGGAAGTTTCTTTCTGCTGTTTTCCGCATCACCGGTATTTTTGTAATAACCGATGGCCGCAAGAAAGCTTCCGGCAATGTCCGTCAGTTCCGCTGCGGATAATTTTCTACAGTTCTTATGTTTCTTGAGAATGGGAAGAATCAGTGAATATTTTTGTCTGTCGCTTACTATATTGTCTGTTGAAATTCTGCCTGACTTAAGCAGGATCTGATAGAAAACAGAATGAAATGTTCCAAAATTGACGGTATGTGCTTCCTGTGGAGATATCTGCGCAAAGCGCTGCTTCATGGAAAGTGCTGCTTCTCTGGTAAAGGTGATCACCAGAAGCTTTTCCGGGGCGATCTGTCGTTCCCGGATCAGATACCGGAGCCTCCGGGTGATGGTTAATGTCTTGCCGGAGCCGGGGCCCGCCAGTAATAACAGCGGCCCCTCTCCGAACGTGACAGCCTCCCGCTGGGAGGGATTGCAATCTGTCAGATCAGACATTTGCCTGTAATAATTCGATTCCTTTGCGGATTCTTGCAAGAGATTCCTCTTTGCCCAGGACTTCCATGATCTCCGTAGCACCGGCGGGTGTCATCTGCTTGCCGGATACTGCAGTACGGATCGGCCACATAACGTAGCCGTTCTTGCAGCCCTTCTCCTCCACATATTTTACAAGAGTCTGGTACAGCCCGTCATTGCTGTAATCCTCCTGTGCCTCCAGGATCGGAAGCAGATCTTTTAATACCTCCAGAGAAGTCTCTGCGGTGGTCTTCATCTTCTTGTGTGTGTACATTGCCACATCATACTCCGGAAGCTCTTCGAAGAAGTCTACCAGTCCGGCGATATCCGGGAATACTTCGATTCGGGTCTTCACCATGGCTGCGATCTTCTTCAGATCTAATGGCTTGCTGATGGCTTCCTTCAGATAAGGCTCTGCCATCTCGTAGAACTTATCGAAATCCATAGCCTTCAGATACTCACCATTCATCCAGCGCAGCTTCACGATATCAAAAACTGCGGGGGACTTGCTGATACGATGGTAGTCAAACTCCTTGATCAGTTCCTCCAGAGAGAATATCTCTCGGTTGTCCTCGGGGCTCCATCCCAGAAGTGCCACATAGTTCACGATAGCCTCGGTGATGAATCCCTGATCGATCAGATCTTCAAAGGAAGCATGTCCGCTTCTCTTGGACAGCTTCTTGTGGTTTTCATCGGTGATCAGAGGCAGATGGATATATACGGGTACCTGCCAGCCGAAAGCTTCGTACAGACGTACGTATTTCGGAGAGGAAGACAGATATTCGTTGCCTCGTACCACATGAGTGATATTCATGGTGTGGTCATCTACCACGTTGGCAAAGTTGTAGGTAGGATAGCCGTCGGATTTGATCAGGATCATATCGTCCAGCTGGGAGTTGTCTACGGTGATGTCTCCGTATAATTCATCATGGAACGTTGTGGTACCTTCCTTGGGATTGTTCTGGCGGATAACAAAGGGCTTGCCTGCCGCAAGATTGGCCTCGATCTCTTCTTTGGACAGGGACAGACAGTGCTTGTCATATACGGTGATCTCCTTGCCGTCCACAACTTCGGTCTTCAGGGAAGCCAGTCTCTCCTTGTCACAGAAGCAGTAATATGCCTCTCCTTTGTCGATCAGTTCCTTCGCATACTTCATATAGATGCCGGTCTTCATACGTTCGCTCTGCACGTAAGGACCATAGCCGCCATCCTTGTCGGGGCCTTCGTCATGTACCAGTCCGGTCTTCTCCAGGGTACGGTAAATGATCTCGGTAGCGCCTTCCACATAACGCTCCTGATCGGTATCTTCGATACGGAGCATAAAGTCTCCGCCGGCATGCTTGGCAATCAAAAATTCATATAATGCGGACCGCAGATTACCTACATGCATCTTACCGGTAGGGCTGGGTGCGTATCTTGTTCTGATCTTTGTCATTTTCTCCTCATTTCCGCAGGCGATCCGTATCCGGTCTGTGTCTTCCGGCATGCGCTTCCCTGCTTATATATTCCTGTCCGCCTTCTCTCAGAAAGCGAAACCACTTCCTTATTCTACCGCCTTTTTTCAAAAACTGCAACAGTTAAGACAAGGATTTCGGATGCGGCAGATTCCACCGAAAATGCGCCGCCAGAAACCGGATTGCCATGACCACGAAGGCGGCGATAAATACGGCGGGGAGTCTGCCAATGCGGCGATACAGCCAGACACAGGAGATACCTCCCACCAGGGATGCACAGGCATAAATATGCTTTACGAAAATATACGGTTCCTCTCCTGCCATCATATCACGCATCAGCCCGCCGCCCACACCGGTGAGCATGCCGATGAATACCAGTAAAAAGGTATTGTCCAGATATCCGTTGTCGATGCCGGACATCACTCCCAGAGAAGTGAAGATTCCCAGTCCTATGGAGTCCATGACTAACATGGCCTTATCGTAAAAGGTTCCCAGTCTGCCGCTCAAAAGGTCCTGTTTGATATAAAGCAGGACAAAAATAGCCAGTGCCGTGGCTACCGAGACACCCACATATACCGGTTTCTCCAGTGCCGAAGGGAGTTTCCCCAGGATCACATCTCTGGTCATACCGCCACCCACAGCCGTCACTACGCCCAGCACACAGATACCGAAGATATCCATCCGCTTCCGGATCCCCACCATGGCACCCGACGCCGCGAAAGCGATGGTTCCCAAGATTTCCATGAAAAATATAATACTGTCCTGAATGTTCATAACGTGTTCTCTCCTAAAAGTTCTCCACGCTATTTTATAGTATCTTTCCCGAAATAACAATATCCTTTTTTATTTTTTCCACAACAAAACCGCCACAGTAATGTGACGGTTTTATCATCCTTATTCTTTTTCCAGTTCCACCATTTCCTGATCCACGCTTTCATCCGGGACCTTTTTCTCCGCTTCGTTCTTGAACTTGTCCACGGCTCTTGCGGCAACGGGAATGGCGATGTTGGTACCGGCTCCGGCGATACAGCCTCCGGGGCAGGCCATACCCTCGATCAGGCAGCCGTTCATCTTGCCGGCCTTGGCCAGAAGCAGTGCCTTCTTACACTCCGCCAGGCTCTCCGCGTGCTGGATATTGACGGGAGTGCCGGGATAATATTTCTCGATGCAGTCCTTGATGGCATTGGCAACGCCGCCTGCCACGCCGTAACCTCTTCCGGCGGAGGTGGCATCCTTCATCTCGTCCATAGCCTTGATCTCATCTAACAGAATTCCCTTGGCTTCAAACATGCCGGTCAGTTCCTCGAAAGTAATAACAAAGTCCACATCGGAACGGACGGTACGTCTGCTGGCTTCCAGCTTCTTGGAAGCGCAGGGTCCGATAAATACCACAGAGGCCTCCGGATGCTCCTGTTTGATCAGACGGGCCGTCGCCACCATAGGGGTCAGCTCGTTACTGATTTTGTCAATCGTCTCGGGGAACAGATTCTTCGCCATCACAGACCAGGAAGGACAGCAGGAGGTCAGGGCAAACTGCTGCCTGCCGGTAGCCACTTCCTTCACATAGTGCTCTGCTTCCGCCATACATCCCATATCCGCACCCAGTGCTGTCTCGTAGACATCTGCAAAGCCCAGTTCCTTCAGTGCCGTTTTGAACATTTCCGGGGTCACCTTAGGACCGAACTGTCCCGCAAAGGCCGGCGCCACCTGTGCAATGATGGTACGCCCGGACTGCATGGCCCGGATCAGCTGGAAGATCTGGGACTTGTCCGCAATAGCGCCGAAGGGGCAGCTTACCATACACTGACCGCAGGACACACATCTCTCATTATCAATAACGGCTCTTCCCACATGATCCGACTTGATGGCCGCCACACCGCAGGCTGCCTTACAGGGACGCTCCTTATGGCAGATGGCATCGTACGGACAGATCTCACGGCATTTTCCGCATTTGATACATTTGTCCTGATCAATGACAGATTTCCCGTTTTTCATGGAAATCGCACCCTTGGGGCAGACGCTCTGGCAGGGATGTGCCAGACATCCCATACAGGAACTGGTCACCTCATAACGGTTCTCCGGGCACGCATTACATGCCGAAGGAATGACCTGCATCAGAGGCGGCTCGTAATATTTTTCGTCGATATTACTCTCTTCCAGTCCCTGGGTCAGATGACCGGGATGCTCACGGTTCTCAGGACGTAAGCTCATGCCCATGGCCAGACGGATACGTTCACGAATGATCGCTCTGTCACGGTAAACACTCTCCCAGAGCTCCGACTCTTCATAATCTACGATCTTATAAGGCAGAGCCTCCATATCATCCTTCAGATTCTTGGAATTGTAGGCCAGATTGGCCACTTCCTTAAACACCCTTCTTCTCCGCTGTCTTACCGGAGTATCGATCCCTCTCATGCTGCTCATATCACATTACCGCCTTTTGATATTTTTTTAACATACTAATCATATTAAAACATACTGCCACGGTAAAAGCAAGAAAAATATCAATAAAAAACAGGATCCTCCGTAGTTTACGGAAGATCCCGTCTATACCATTCCTGATTATTTGCTCATAACGACTCTCTTGAAGTTCTTCTTACCTCTGCGGACAACCACGCCTTCTCCATCGAACTGCTCGGGAGCGTAAGCGGTCTTCACATCGGTGACCTTCTCATCCGCCACAACAACACCGCCCTGTTCTACCGCACGTCTTGCTTCGCTGCGGGATGCGGACAGTCCGGATTTTACCAGGACACCGAGAATATCGATCTTGCCATCGGTAAAATCAGCCTCGGTCAGTTCACTGGTAGGCATCTCCGCGGCATTACCACCGGTAAACAGTGCTCTTGCACTCTCCTGTGCCTTCTTTGCTTCTTCCTCGCCGTGTACCAGATTGGTCAGTTCGTATGCCAGGATCTCCTTGGCCTGGTTCAGCTGGCTGCCTTCCCATTTGTCCATCTCGTCGATCTGCTCCAGAGGCAGAAAGGTCAGCATACGCAGGCACTTTAAGACATCCGCATCCGCTACGTTTCTCCAGTACTGGTAGAACTCGAAAGGAGTGGTCTTGTTGGGATCCAGCCATACAGCACCCTTCTGCGTCTTACCCATCTTCTTGCCCTCGGAATTCAAAAGCAATGTGATGGTCATGGCGTAAGCATCCTTGCCCAGCTTTCTGCGGATCAGCTCGGTACCGCCTAACATATTGCTCCACTGGTCATCACCGCCGAACTGCATATTACAGCCGTATTTCTGATATAAGGTCAGGAAGTCAAAGCTCTGCATGATCATGTAGTTGAACTCTAAGAAGCTTAAGCCCTTCTCCATTCTCTGCTTATAGCACTCTGCAGTCAGCATACGGTTGACACTGAAATGTGCTCCCACGTCTCTTAACAGTTCCACATAATTCAGATTTAACAGCCAGTCTGCATTGTTGACCATCAGAGCCTTGCCGTCACTGAAATCAATAAAACGGCTCATCTGTTTCTTGAAGCAGTCAACATTATGCTGAATGGTCTCCTTGGTCATCATGGTACGCATATCACTTCTGCCGGAAGGGTCACCGATCATTGCGGTACCGCCGCCAATCAGAGCGATGGGCTTATTGCCTGCCATCTGCATTCTCTTCATCAGGCACAGTGCCATGAAATGTCCTACATGAAGGCTGTCTGCGGTGGGATCAAAACCGATGTAGAAAGTAGCCTTTCCGTTATTGATCAGTTCCTTGATCTCCTCTTCATCTGTCAGCTGTGCCAACAGTCCTCTTGCTTTCAATTCGTCAAATACTGTCATTTTCATTTTCTCCTTTACTGATTCCTTTTCCTCTGTATGTCTTTTCTGTTCTCAGGAACCGGCTCCAAAGACACTAAAAAAGCCCGCCCCTTTTTTCAAAAGGACGAGCTTAATCCACTCGTGTTACCACCTAATGTTCCTGCCAGACTCACATCTGACAGCTCAGTAAGTATCTATCAATACTCCGGCCGATATCGGTGCCTGCCGTCCTGATCTACTCGTTCGGGATCTGCGGATCCTTCCCTTTCCACCGGCTGCTCCGGGATGTATTCCTGCTCTGCTTCTGTGCGCCTCTCACCTACCGGCTGCTCTCTGTCAGAAGTGGAGGAACAGTACTTCTTCCCTTCATTGCATTCTTCTTATAATATGTTTGCACTAAACATGAGCTTATTATAGCCAGTTTGCTTTTTTCTGTCAACACCAAAATTTCACTGCCGGCAGAATCCACCTCCGGATCTATTCCTCCGGCCAGGGCAGATGGGATACTTCCAGCTTCTTGTCCCGCAGCATCAGCTCCTTCACCGCCTGATCCGCAGGCTTGCCGTCAAACAGTACTGCATTCACCTGCTCGATAATGGGGAGCTGAACGTCATATTTTTTGGACAGTTCCATGGCAGCTTTTGCGGAGTACACGCCTTCTACCACCATCTGTACTTCTTTCATGGCTTCCTCGTAGGACCTGCCCTGTCCGATGAGAATACCGGCACGACGGTTACGGGAATGCATGCTGGCGCAGGTCACGATCAGATCTCCGATACCGGTCAGTCCACAGAAGGTCTCGAAATTACCGCCCATGGCAGTACCGAGTCTTGCGATCTCCGTAATACCTCTGGTGATCAGCGCCGCCTTCGTATTATCTCCGTAGCCCAGTCCGTCGGCGATACCGGCAGCCAGTGCCACCACGTTTTTCAGAGCGCCGCCCAGTTCGATGCCCAGTACATCCGGGCTGGTATAGACACGGAACACTTCATTCATAAACAGATTCTGCACATATTCCGCGCAGCTTTTGCTCTTAGAACCTGCCACTATAGTCGTAGGGATGCCACGGCTGACTTCCTCCGCATGGGTAGGTCCTGACAGTACCGCTACCTGCGCCTGGGGAATCTCATCTTCGATGATCTGTGCCTGAGTCATCAGGGTATGCTCCTCGATTCCCTTGGAGACACTGACGATCCTCTGTCCCTGTGCCACCAGCGGACTGATGCGGTGTGCTGTGCTTCTGGTATAGGAGCTTGCCACTGCCATAACTAACAGATCCTTGCCCTCGACAGCCTGTTTGTCATCCGTCGTAAAGATCATATCCTCCGGAAGCTTTACTCCCGGCAGCATCTTATGCTCGTGATTCTCCTGAAGCATCGTAATCTCTGCAGGAACCGCGGACCATACGGTCACTTCATGTCCATTCTTATGTAATACCACTGACAGGCCGATGCCCCAGCTTCCGCCCCCCAAGATACATACTTTTGCCATAGCTTATTTGTCCTCCCCGTGATCTTCCGTCTGCGCTTCGGCAGCTTTCTTCTTGAACAGATAGGTCTTTCTCTCATTTCCATGGATCAGACGCACAATGTTCTGTCTGTGCTTCCAGTATGCCATAACGGTCAGGAATGCAGTGATGGCATACATTTCATACAGCTGTGACTGGGGCATGGCGCCGAACAGTCCCATCTGTCCGCAGACCACCATCTGGATCATAAATCCGGCATATACAAGCAGGGATCCCAGCGACACATAATGTGTGGTCAGGAATGTACCGAAGAACAGTACCACCCCCATCACAATGAAGTAGGGATGGAATGACAGGATCAGTCCTGCGGTGGCAGCGATTCCCTTTCCGCCCTTGAATCCCATATAAAATGGGAAATTGTGTCCGATAATGGCTCCCGCGCCGGTATACAGGCACAGCAGATAAATATTTTCCGGATGACCGGTGCTGAATAAGGCTCTGGTAATGCATACCGCGATAATACATTTCAAGCAGTCTCCCGCCAGTACGATCAGTCCCGCCTTGGTTCCCAGTACTCTTAAGGCATTGGTGGTACCGGCATTGCCGCTTCCGTACTTACGGATGTCAATTCCCTTTGCCTTTCCGTAAAAGTATGCGGTCTGAAACAGGCCGAACACATAACCGATGAGTAAACAGATAACACGTTCCATTATTGATCTTTTTCCTTTCGTTCTCTGATAATAAACCGGAGGGGCGTACCCTTGAAGCCAAAGGTCTCCCGGATCTGATTCTCAATATATCTGGTATAGGAGAAATGCATCAGCTCCTTATCATTTACAAAGATCACGAAGGTAGGGGGCTTTACCGCTACCTGGGTAATGTAATACAGTCTGAGTCTCTTACCCTTATCGGAAGGGGGCTGCTGCATGGCTACCGCCTCTGCCATAATCTCATTCAGCACACCGGTAGCCACACGCATGGCATGGTTCTCGCTGACGATGTCGATGGTCTCAAACAGCTTAGGCAGTCTCTGTCCTGTCTTCGCAGAGACAAACAGAAGCTCTGCATAAGGCATGAAGGATAAGGTGTTGCGTACCTTTTCCGTGAACTTGTAGATGGTCTTATCATCCTTCTCAATGGCATCCCATTTGTTCACTACGATGATCGTCGCCTTGCCTCTCTCATGGGCGATTCCGGCGATCTTTGCATCCTGCTCCGTAACGCCTTCCTCCGCATCGATCATCAGCACCACTACCTCGGCACGTTCCACGGCGCTGACGGTACGAACGATCATATAGCGCTCCAGTTCTTCCTTGATCTTATTCTTCCGGCGCAGGCCCGCGGTATCAATGAAGACATATTCCTTGCCGTTGTAGGTGATCTCGGTATCTACCGCGTCTCTGGTGGTACCCGCAATATCGGATACGATCAGACGGTTCTCCCCCAGCAGCTTGTTGATCAGGGAAGACTTACCGACGTTCGGCTTGCCGACGATGGCCACACGGGTGCGGTCGTCCTCTTCTTCCTCTGCCTGTTCCTTATCAAAATATTCCGTTACGGCCTCCAGCATGTCACCGATTCCCAGACGGTTCACCGCAGAGATCGGATGAGGATCGCCGATTCCCAGATTGTAGAATTCGTAGACATCCGCCATATACTTCTGGAAGCTGTCCACCTTGTTGACTACCAGTACCACAGGCTTGTGGGAACGGCGCAGCATGTCTGCCACCTTGGAGTCCGCATCCACCAGTCCCTGTCTGACATCGGTCACAAACATGATCACGTCTGCAGTATCAATGGCGATCTGCGCCTGTTCACGCATCTGTGAAAGAATGATGTCATCACTGTCCGGCTCGATTCCTCCGGTATCAATCAGGGTAAATGACTTATCCAGCCAGGACACATCCGCATAAATACGGTCTCTGGTCACTCCCGGCGTATCTTTAACGATTGAAATGCGTTCGCCTGCCAGAACATTAAAAAGTGTTGACTTTCCAACATTCGGGCGTCCTACAACCGCTACTACTGGTTTACTCATATATCTCTACTCCTGTTCTATGCACGGCATCAAAAAAAATGCCTCTTCTGGTTTCTTTTCATCAAAATAAATCGGGTAATCCCCGACCGCTTGATTTTACAATATCTCCCCCAAGTTGTAAAGCCCTTTTCATGAACCGCCCAAAAGCCGTCAAATAGCGCCATGAAAAAAGCCGCCCCAGGGGGGCAGCTTTTTTCGCTTTTTACTTTTGCTTTTTCTTTCTGTTATTCCATATAAGCTGTATTATCATAAAACATATTATATTCCTGATAAGTGATCAGCTCACTCTCATCAGAGATTGCCCCGATCTTCTTTAATGCCGCAATCGTATTGGTACACTTCTTTCCGATCGTAATGTAACTGCTGTTGCTCTGTGAGTAGGATTCAGAAGCATAGCTTACCGGATCGTCCTCTTCCGCCATCTGATCATAAGGGAAATAGGAACCATGCCTGTTATAAAATTCCAGATTAATCGCATTTACGTAGACCTGATCGTTTATGGAATCATCACTGCACATCTGGAACCGGAGCACATCATCATAATTTCCCTCATCAATGTCCTTAAGCAGTGCCTCATAAACAATTTTTGCATTGTCAGCATCAAAGCTGATGTCATTTTCGTTCTCACTTCTATCATCATTCATGATATATTTTTCCACATATCCGCTCTGCGGCACATTATCCTTATAGTATATGCTAAACTCTGCTTTTTTCACATTTTCCGGTCTTTCCATCAGTACAAGTATCTGGCTGACGGCAGAACTGCTGTCATCAAGTTCTTTTGTTCCGGACGGCAGTTCGTAATATCTCCTGAGACTGGAACCGTTTTTTAGCTTATAATTGACCGTGACACCGTATGTCGTTCGATTATTCCCGTTATCCGCCATATAAGCTTCAATTTCCTCTTTATCTGAAATAATTTCTTTGTGTATGTCGATCAGTTCCTGGATTTCTTTTTCATCCGTCAGCACCAGCGAATTATAGTCCAGGCTCGCCATCTTCACTTCCGAAGCATCCGGTATCCGCGATTCGATTCCGAACACATCAAACTCCATCATAAACAGCACTGCTGCCATAAGCACAGAGCCTATTCCAAGTTCCATGAAACGCTTTTTACAGAACACCTTAAATTTCTTTTCAAGAAACATTTCCGCGATAAAAAAGCATACCACACCAACTGAAAGTGTGCTGCATAAAATGATCGCAAACTCCTTCTTTCCTGAAACTGTCCCCATAAAGATGGAGCCAAATATCATTCCGCCAAGCAATGCTCCGCAAACCGCCACACACCAGCGGAATACCGGTTTTATCCAGCGAATGGAGATCAGGTCTCCCGCTGATTCGATTCTCCGTCTGCGATATGCCACCAGTGCCAGTGCCACAAACACAAAGGATACCAGAAAATAAAGGAACAGTGTCCTTGCACCGGTCACGTGATAGGCATATCCGCCGCCATCCAGATAATCCGTTTTAATGCCAATTCTGCTTGTAAGGTAGTAGATTGGTGAAAGCACGGAAAGTTTTGAGGATGAAAAATCCGAATTTGCCAGTCCAAAACAGATTTCAGACAGGATCACCGACCCGATGCCCTCCATCATGATCTCTATCAGATTCAGAGCCACATAACAGATCGGAAGTGCCAGAAGCTGTCCGGTCAGCATGCCGATCAGAACTGCCATGGAATAGAAAAAGAACATGTTTCCAAGTGCATACAGAAACGACAGCATCAGATACTGCAGTTCCGTAATGCCGACTGCCGCACATACAAACACACCGACCAGTGTGGCAACTGCCTGCGGCACTGCCATAAAAAGCAAGCCGGAAATGTAATTGGTAAAAAACAGTTCTTCTCTGCGCACCGGAAGTGAATGGATCATATTTGCGCTTTTGGCATTATATAAATAGGAAAATAATGCCATCGCAACGACCAGTGCGACAAAAAACACAAGTATCGGTGACATGACTGCATCCATCAGATGGACATAGCTGTTGGTCCGCTCCACCGCCCGATCCAGCTCATATGTATAATAAGCCGACTCTCTGTTGCAGATATAAATGCCGAACGGGATCTCAAACATGCATATCAGAAGATACCCAAACCAGATCGGCCAGTAATGTGTAATATTTTTCTTAAAGATCGTCTTATTAAAAAAGGATATCTTTGACCGCATAATCTACCCCTCCCAATTCATAAATAAATATTTCTTCCAGCGTAAGCGGCAGCACATCCACCAGCATCGGATTTAAGTGCTCGATCTGCCTTTTGGCTTCTGCCGGGTTGCCCTTTACGATCAGTGTATATACCCTTCCCGTATTGGACATATGAAGTACCTCGAATTCTTCCGGAAGTTTTGGCATCTCTGCCTGAAATGCCGCCTGGATCTTGCAGACGCTTCCCTGAAGTTCGCTTAATGAGCGTTCTAAGATCACCCTGCCTTTATGCATGATCCCAACATGATCGCACACATCCTCCAGTTCACGCAGATTGTGGGAAGATACAAAAACCGTTGTCTTATGTTCGGAGACATCCGCCATGATAATGCTCCAGATCTGTCTGCGCATGACCGGGTCCAGTCCGTCCACCGGCTCATCCAGAATTAAGATCTCCGGTCTGCAACAGATGGCAAGCCAGAATGCGACCTGCTTTTGCATACCTTTTGACAGCCTGCGGATACTGCGCTTCGTATCGATATTCGGGAAAAACTCACGCATTTTTTCAAAAAGCTTCTCGTCAAATTTGGGATAGATTCCCTGATAAAACCGCTTCATCTCCATCGTATCTGCCTGCATAAAATAAAACAGTTCATCCGGTATATATGCAAATTTTTCTTTCACCGCAGGGTTTTCAAAAACCGGTGCGCCATCAATCATAACCGTTCCGGAGTCCTGTTTGTAAACACCTGTAATATGCCGGATGATCGTAGATTTTCCGGCACCGTTCGGTCCGACCAGACCGTAAATATCTCCCTTTCCAACGTGGAGTGTTGTACCGTCAAGCGCCCGGAATCCGTCAAATTCCTTAACCACATTTGATACTTCTATCATCATCTCTTTCCCCCTTCTCCCAGATCCGTGATCCGCTCCGCCAGTGCTTTCGGCTCTACAGATAAATAAAGCAGCTCCGATGTAACCGTGTCAAACTGTACGAACAGTTCTTCCTTACGGATCTTTACCACATCATCCTGTGCAGCAGCAAAGGTTCCCTTTCCGGAAACTGTATAGATATAGCCCTCACTTTCCAGTTCCTTATACGCACGCTGTATCGTATTCGGATTGATCGCAAGGCTTGCTGCAAGCTCCCTGACGGAGGGAAGTTTTTCGCCCGTTTCAATTGCCTTTGACACCAGCAAATGCTTCAGGCCGTCTTTGATCTGTTCATAAATCGGCTTTGCATCACGATAATTCAACTGAATCAAATCCATCTCTCCTTCTGTTTTTATTGTACAATCCATATTCTGTTTTCGACTGTACTGTCTGTATTGATACGCTTAATATAGCATTGTGGGATTTCTTTTACAATAAAGATAAACAGAGGATTTCTTTAAGATTTTCTTAATACAGTCTGCTGCGCGCTTACCCGCGCAGCATCAGAAATGCCCCGAGATTGCCCCGTTTTCCGTGACTCGCCCGGTGTGAAAACAGATACCTGTCGTTACAGCAGGTACAGATATTGGTTATTGCGATATGTTCCGGTCTTACACCCGCTTCCAGCAGAATAAGCTCATTCGCCCGCCAGAGATCGAGCTGATATTTTCCATTTCCCTTCTCAAAAAGGATTTCCTTTTCCTGTCCCGGAAATGCCGCAAGAAATGCATCTGCCACGTCTGCACTGACCTCATAGCAGTCCATGCAGATCGACGGTCCGACCGCACAGACAAGGTCTTCCGGCTCTGTCCCATATGCTTTTTTCATCGCCTCGATCGTTGCCTTTCCCATACGGTTTACGGTTCCCCGCCAGCCCGAATGACTTAACCCGATTGCCTGATGCACAGTATCCACAAAATACAGCGGCACACAATCTGCGAAAAATGCGCATAAAACCAGACCCGGCTCGTTCGTGATAAGACCATCCACATTCGTGTAATCCCGCTCCCGGATCAGCCCTTTTCCTGCATCTTCTCCATCCACTTTCCGAACACAGGTCGTATGTGTCTGATCGGTAAACACCATTTTCTCATACGGCACTCCCATCGCCTCCGCGATCCGGTGAAAATTTTCTGTGACCGCTTCTTTTTTATCCCCTTTGGTAAAGCTCAGGTTCATACTCGAAAAAATTCCCTCACTCACTCCGCCCATCCGGGTTGAAAAACAGTGCTCCACAAGCCCTGTCTGATCAAGCAACGGATATTTTAACAACGGAACCGTTGTACCATCTGCTGCACAGCTCTCTTGCAGATACAGGGTATCCGCCTTGTTTTTTTGTTTTAATTCCATAATCTGCTCCTGATTTTTTATTATGTCTGAAATTCAAATGCATTTTTTTCATGCCGCAGCGTGCCATCCCCATAGATTGCGATCACATCAAAACGACATGGCACATTTTCTGCGATGCCATGCATCATATAGTAATAGGATGCCGTATGACAGATCTTTCTCTGTTTTCTGGCATCGACCGCTTCGAGCGGGTCTCCGTGACAGCTCGTACTGCGATATTTCACCTCCACAACCACGAGCTCCGGATCTTTTTTGGCGAGTATGTCTATCTCCCCAAAACGGTTTTTGTAATTCCGCTCTAAAATCTGATAGCCCTGCTCTTTTAAATACCGCGCTGCCATCTCCTCATATTCCGCACCGGTTTTTCTTGTGTTCATCTTTTTTTGATCGCCTCCACTTTCCCACGCAAACGATCCATGTCATCCACAAAAACCAGGATCTGTGCCACCACATCATAAAGCTCCGGCGGGATCATGTCTCCGATATCCAGTTTCGACAGCGTGGATGCCAGTCTGTCATCCTCATAGAGCGGCACATCATTTTCCTTTGCAGTCTCAATGATACGCTCCGCCACCTCGCCTTTTCCGGTCGCAAGTATCTTCGGTGCACGCTCTCCCGGCGTATATGCCACCGCCACTGCCGTCTTGTTTTCCTTTTTCCTGTTGTCCTTAGTTTCTCTGCCAAACATCATTATGCCCTCATATCAAAAGAATACCGGTGCACCATGCCTCCTGACGGTTTGTCTCTTTTCAGGAAATCATCCACAAGATCCACCTTTTTTTCTTCATTTTCCACATCTATCCTGCACTGATACCCGAGTTTTTCAAGCTGCTGCTGCAAAAGCGGCACATGCTCTGACACGATCTGCCAGGAGGTTTCCCCCGCCAGATAAAATTTGGTGCTCACACTTTTTCCATGCATCTTTACCGAGACATCGGTCGAGCCAAGATGCTCCATATCAAGATGCAGAAATGCACTCAGTTCCCCGTCTTTCTCCGCAAGCTTCCTTTTATTTGTGTATACATACAGGTCTCCCTTTGCATTCTGATTCGTCATCTTAAGCGGAATCTGCATATAAGTATAGGTCTGATTTAAGACGTTCATGAAATTAATGTTATTCTGCAGATCCGACGCTGCCTGTGCAGTCTGTGCATTTCCTCCGGCTTCCGCAATGATCTGGGAAAGCTGCCCCATCTGATGATCCACACGCGCATAAAATTCATTCATTTTGCCGGAATCTCTGATATCCTGTGGTTTCAGGAGCCACTCCTCCTCTAACGCACTGCGGAGCACCTGCTGATAGGATTTTCCGGCAAACAGCTTATGCACGGTCTGCTCCCTTCCGCTTCCGCCATCAGCAAGCAGGCTGCTCAACGCAAGCAGAAACTGTTTTGGCGTAAGCTTTGAAATATCCGTATTCTCTCCGGAAAGTTCTGTATACACTGACTTTAATTCCTGAAATTGTTCCGGTTTCAGGATCTCACCGAGTCCTGACGGTGCTGCCTGACCAGCGGAAACTGCCGCCTCTCCTGCTGCCCCCGAAGTGGACACTGCCACTCCATCCTGTTGCACTACCTGCCGTGCCGCAGTATCATTCTGCCCTAACTGCTCTGCTGTCTGCTGCGCCACGTTTCCGTCCCGTCCTACCTGCTCTGCCGTCTGCACTGTCTGTTGTGCTGCGGTACCATCCTGCAATGCCTTCTGCGCTGTCTGCTGTGCCGCGGTATCATTCTGGTCTGCTGTCTGTACTGTCTGCTGTGCTTCCGTCCCGTCCTGCTGTATAACCTGACTGACAGTTTCGCCATCTGTCATCACCGCTTTTCCAAAAGCAGCCGCATCTGACACATTTCCTGTCGCAGTATCCCCTGCCGGAACATCCACAGGTGCCGTTTCCTGTCCCTTTACGGTTACAGTTCCATCCGCCTGTGTACCGCCAAGCAACGCCGTGATCTGTTTATGAAATGCTATGGCATCGGAAACCGGCAGCTTCTCACTACCCGCCATCTCCGGCAGCCTCTCAAACAGCGTATTCAGTTCTTTCATCATAGCGTTCTGATCCGTCTTATAATTTTCAAAGGCTGCTGCATTTTCTTCCGTTACCGGAAGTCCCAGCTTTGTCATCTCGACCAGTGTCGCCGGAGCAACATCCGGATGGTTTCCGGAGAGCCGCACCATTGCAAGCAGACTGCTCTTATCGATCGGCATCTGTTCCTGCATCATGGTATTTACGAGTGTCAGGTTTCTATCATTCACATTGAGTCCTGCAGCATCCAGTGCCTTAAGCAGCGTCGGATTCCCCTCCGGTCCGGTCTGGAACGGCCGGATCTCGATCTGGGTGCCATTGTTAGATTTAACCTGAAAGAACATGGCTTCTCCGACATTTAATGAAATACCGGCGGTAAGTCTTGCAGACACAGTTCTTCCGTCGCTTAATCCAAGCACAACTTCTCCGTTTTCCATTTCATTGACCGTCGCCTCAAAAACGCTTCCAGCCGGGAGCATGCGCATTGCATCCGCGAGTGACTGGCTTGCATTTGCCGCTGCACTGCCTGCCACATTTCCGGCTCCGGACGAATTTGCCGACGTGTTTACCTCATATTGCCCAAAAAGATCCGATATCTGCATAAACATCCATCCTTACACAAAATTTTTGATAAAAGATGCACGGTGGATCTGTGTCGGTCCATATTTTTTCAGTGCCGCAATGTGCTCCGCCGAACCATAGCCCTTGTTTGATGCAAAATCATACTCCGGCATGATCTTATCATACTCCACCATAAGACGATCCCTGGTCACCTTTGCCACAATACTTGCCGCTCCGATGGAAATACTCTTTGCATCTCCCTTAATGATCGGCACCTGTTTTATGTCAACCTCCGGGATCGTAACCGCATCGTTTAATAATATATCGGGTTTTACTGCAAGATTCCTTATAGCTTCCCGCATCGCTTCATACGTCGCCTGCAAAATATTGATCTCGTCAATCCGGTTTGGTCCGACCATGCCGATACCAACCGCAACCGCTTTTTCCATGATTTCATCATAAAGCTGTTCACGCTTTTTTGCACTTAATTTTTTGGAATCATTGATATATAAAATATCGCAGTCCTTCGGCAGGATCACAGCTCCTGCCACAACCGGTCCCGCGAGCGGTCCTCTGCCCACCTCATCGATCCCGCAGATATACTCATACTGCGCGTATTCCTTCTCATACTTCTTTAAAGCTTCTATGCGCGCCTTTTCCTGTTCGAGCTTATCCAGACGCTTTTTTGCCTGCCCGACCAGTGCCTGCACGCCGCTTCTCTCATCTGCCCCGTATTTTTTTATAAAATCAGGCAACAGAATATCCTCTGCTGCCTTCAGTTCTTCTTTGATTTCTCCGATTTTCTTTTCCATGATCTTATCTTCCATGTACTTCCTCTTTTGATTTATACATCCTGCGCCGGACTTTCCAGCGTCAGACTGCCAAGCTGTCCGCTCCGAAACTCATCGATCACGAGTGCTGCCGCCTTGCTGTAATCGTATTCATTGCCCTTTTTGATACATTTCCGGTTGACCGCGATCTCCTCTAACGCCTTTGCTGCTGCGTTTTCCCCATCTGCGGCTTCCTCTGTGATGCCATAGCGTGTCTTTAAAACACCCGGATACTCCTCTAACATATACTGAATGAACAGCATCGCCAGTTCATCAATATTTAAGATCTCATCCTTGATGGAACCGATCCACGCAAGGCGCATGCCGACTTTCTGATCTTCAAATTTGGGCCATAGGATACCTGGCGTATCCAGAAGCTCCACATTTTTGTTGAGCCTTATCCACTGCTTTCCCCGTGTAACACCCGGTTTATTTCCGGTCTTTGCACACGCTTTTCCCGCAAAGGTATTGATAAACGTGGATTTTCCTACATTCGGTATCCCGACGACCATCGCCCGCACCGGACGGTTTAAAATGCCGCGCCTGCGGTCTCGCTCGGTCTTTTCTTTACAGGCCTCCGCGATCACATTCTGAACGGATTTCATTCCATTCTTTTTTCTGGAATCCAGTTTTACCGCATAAAAGCCTCTGCTTTTAAAATAGTCCATCCACTGTTCCGTCTTTTTGTCATCCGCAAGGTCTGCCTTGTTCATCAGGATCAGTCGTGCCTTATTTTTTCCGAGTTCATCAATGTCCGGGTTCCGGCTGCTCATCGGAATTCTGGCATCGACCAGTTCAATGACCAGATCGACCAGCTTCATATCCTCCTGCATCATCCGCTTCGCCTTGGTCATATGACCCGGATACCACTGAAACTGCATATTTTTTCCTCCCGTACACTTTATTTTATAAATCCAAACCGGTCACCCGTGGATATCACAAACCACGCTTTTCCGATAATATATTCCCGCTTGATATTGCCGATATTGGCGTATCTGCTGTCCTCACTGTTGTTACGGTTATCCCCGAGCACAAAATACTCGTCATCCCCAAGCGTGACAGTATCCGCCGCAAGTCCCGCATCCTCGATCGCCGCAGCATCCACTTTCTCTGTAAATTCCGCTCCGTTCACATAGACTCTGCCGTCTTTGATCTGCACGGTATCTCCCGGCACACCGACGACACGCTTCACATAATAATGCGATTTTTCATTTCCGTTGGGCAGAAACACGATCACATCATTTGCCTTCGGTCCGACAATTTTATAAATGAAACGGTTCACCAGAATCTGATCGCCGTTTTCAAGCGTCTCTGACATAGACTGCCCCACCACACTGGTTCGCATTCCGATAAAATACACCAGCACAAACGCCATCATAAGCACAATGGCAATCTCCACCACCCAGGAAACAATCTCCTTCAACAGGGGAAGATTCACATCTCTTTTTCTCCGGTTAAAATCAAGTCCCGTCCTTCTGTATCTTCTCATGCCGCTTTCCTCATAAAACAATAAGAGGAACAATTTATGCTCTGAAATTGTCCCTCTCTTGCACTTCTTATTTTACTAATTCTTTAACCTTTGCTTTCTTACCGATACGATCACGTAAGTAATTCAGTTTTGCACGTCTTACTTTACCATGTCTTACGACTTCAACCTTCTCAACATGCGGAGAATGTAACGGCCAGGTCTTTTCTACGCCGACACCGTTTGAAAACTTTCTTACGGTGAAAGTCTCGCGATTGCTTCCGCCCTGTCTCTTTAATACAGTTCCTTCAAAAACCTGAATTCTTTCACGGTTTCCTTCTTTGATCTTGGCAAATACCTTAACCGTATCACCAACACGGAACTCCGGTACTTCAGCTTTTAACTGTTCTGCTTCAATGCTCTTAATGATTTCGCTTGCGTTCATTTTGTGACCTCCTGATTATTTTGATGTTCTTAATACAATTTGTAACAGAGGACCATCGCGTTTATTTCACAACTAGTTTACTTTATCATAAATACTGCCTGTTTGCAAGCACTTTTTTACGTTTTTTAACGCAAAACTGCCGTTCTCAAAGGAATGTGATCTCCTCCGGGAATGCTCCCTCCCCGGCACATACCGCAATACAGTAATCCTCCCTGCGGTATTCGCGGAAAAAGCAGTCTTCCCTCGTTTTTCCCCCTGCTTTCCACACACCGATCTGTGGCTGCATACGGATCTCAAACTGATCCAACGGTGTTCTTAATCCGGTTCCGATCTTCTTTACGTAGCTTTCTTTTAAAGTCCACAGCCTTGCAAACGCTTCCGCATGATCTTTCTGTGCCATGAGCCATTCATACTCCCGTGCCGCAAAAAAACGTTTTGCGACTTTTTCATTATCCTGCCTGATACGCTCCACATCAATTCCCACCGGCGCTGTTCCATAGGCACAGAGCACATAATGTCCGGAGTGGGACAGATTTATATCTGCGCCGTCAAGCAGACGCTTTCCATCCGGATTTGTATGGAACACGGCACTTTTCTCCCGCATCCCGTGTCTTGATAATACGCAGTCCAAAAGATACCCCGCTGCAATGCTCTGCCTTTTTGCCTTTTCATTTTTACAGCGTACGATCTTCTCCCTGCGGTAATCCGAAAAATATTCCAGGGCAAACGCTTCCGTTATCATGCGCTCGTCCAGTTCATCCATATCCAGTCCATATATTTCTATCATCCGGCATTCTCCTAATCCCTGTCACCCGGATCAGTAACGTTGTCTTTCTTTTTCGGTCAGCTCCGCCCGTTCTAAAAGATCCGGCCTGCGCTCTTTGGTGCGCAGGATCGACTGCTCCCTGCGCCACGCATCCACTTTTGCGTGATCGCCGGACAAAAGGATCTGCGGAACTTTCCTGCCATGCCACTCCTCCGGCCTTGAATACTGCGGATATTCAAGCAGATTTCCTTCAAAAGACTCCGTGCTGCCAGATTCCTGATTGCTTAATACCCCCGGCACCATACGGGAAATGGCATCCACCATGACCATCGCCGGAAGTTCTCCTCCGGTCAGCACATAGTCTCCGATCGAAACATAATCCGTCACGATCTCCTCAAGCACCCGTTCATCGATCCCCTCATAGTGACCGCAGAGTAAGATCAGGTCTTCTTCCTTCGCATACTCCTTTGCCATTCCCTGATGAAAGGTCGGTCCCTGCGGTGTCAGATAGATCGTCCTTGGACGGTAACCTATCCTTTCGACGACAGCCTGCCACGCATCATAGATCGGCTGTGCCTGCATGACCATACCGGCTCCGCCGCCGTAAGGATAATCATCGACTTTTTTGTGCCGTTCTAACGTATAATCACGGATATTAACCGCTTCTATGGATAATATGCCTTTTTCCACTGCACGTCCGATAATACTGGTATGCAGCCCCTGCTCCACCATATCCGGAAACAGCGTTAATATATGAAATCTCATAGTTACCTCTTTTACTTTTTATTGATGTCGCGCAGTCCCTCCAAAAGATGAAGTGTCATGACCCCGCCCTCGATATCCACATTTTTCACACAGTCTCTGATGGCAGGAACTAAAAGCTCGTCCTCGCCCTCTTTTTGAATGACATAGACATCATTTGCGCCCGTCTGCATCACATCTTTTAATGTGCCAAGCTCCTCACCTTCCTCGGTCACTGCACGCATACCGATCAGATCAGCGATAAAATATTCATTCTTTTTTAACTTTACTGCATTCTCTCTTGTGACATAAAGGCTTTTGCCCTTATATTTTTCAATATCATTTATGTTATCGATTCCCTTGAATTTTAAAATAACCAGGTTTTTAAAAAACTTTACCTGCATGATCTCCAAAGGCAACTGTTCTTTTCCTGTATCAAGAATAACTTCTTTTAATTTTTTAAACCGGTTTGCATCATCCGTCGTCGGAAACACCTTGACCTCACCGCGCACACCATGTGTCGTGGTGATAACGCCTACCTGCAATAAATCTTCCAACCTATCTTCCTCCTGCTTTTGCCGATATCCAATGAGGGCACTGTAAAATATCCTGTCAATGCGGCTATTTTACAGTGCCCTCATTTTCATTACTGTACAATTTCTACAATAACTTTTTTGTTTTCTTTTGAGGCTGCTGCTTTCACTACAGAACGGATTGCTTTCGCAATACGTCCCTGTTTGCCAATTACTTTGCCCATGTCGGTCTGCGCAACACGCAGTTCCACTACAAGAGCTTTGTCATTTTCGCTTTCAGTAACAACTACTTCATCCGGATGATCTACCAGTGATTTTGCAATTACTTCCACTAATTCTTTCATTACATTCACCTCACAAATCCCAAATGATTATTTTACGATACCGGTAGCTTTGAAAATTCTGTTTACAGTAGCGGTCGGCTGAGCACCGTTTGCTAACCATTTCTTTGCCAGTTCTTCATTTACATGATATTCGCTGGGATCTTTTGTTGGATCATAAGTTCCGATTTCCTCGATGAATCTGCCATCTCTTGGAGAATTTGCATCTGCTACGACGATTCTATAAAAAGGAGCTTTTTTCTGTCCTAATCTTCTTAATCTGATCTTTACCACTTTCTTTCACCTCCTTATAAGGATATTTCTATCAAAATCAACAGGATTCCTGTTGGATTCTGCAACTGTTAAAACGGGAACTTCATTTTCCCGAAGCCGCCGAGCTTTCCTCTGCCGCCCTTGCCGCCAAACATGCCCGGCATCTGTTTCATCATCTTCCTCGTCTGTTCAAACTGCTTGACCAGACGGTTAACCTCTGCAATGTCCACGCCTGCACCCTGCGCGATCCTGCGCTTTCTGCTCGGATTTAAGATCGATGGATTGCTGCGTTCCTTCGGTGTCATGGAGTAGATGATCCCCTCCACGCGCGCCATCTGCTTTTCATCAATGGCACTCTCGATCTGTGAGAGCTGTGCACCACCAAGCCCCGGCATCATACCGAGCACCTTGGAAATACCGCCCATCTTTTTCATCTGATTCATGGACTCAAGATAATCATCAAAACCAAACTCAGCTTTTTTGAACTTCTGCTCCATCTGTTTGGCTTTTTCCTCGTCCAGGTCTTCCTGCGCCTTTTCAATCAGCGTCAGCACATCGCCCATTCCAAGGATACGGGATGCCATGCGATCCGGATGAAACTGTTCAAGATCAGAAAGCTTTTCACCCATGCCGACATAAAGAATCGGCTTTCCGGTCACTGCACGGATGGACAGTGCAGCTCCGCCTCTGGTATCACCGTCTAACTTGGTTAAGACCACGCCGTCGATGCCGACTTTTTCATCGAATGTTCCGGCCACATTTACTGCATCCTGACCGGTCATCGCATCCACAACGAGAATCGTCTGTGTCACATCCACATTTTCTTTTATTGCAACGAGCTCCGCCATCATATCCTCATCTACATGAAGACGTCCGGCCGTATCGATGATCACTACATTAAATCCGCCTTTTGTGGCATGCTCGATCGCCGCTTTTGCAATATCCACAGGACGGTTCTTATCTCCCATGGAAAATACTTCCACGCCCTGCTTCTCACCGTTGATCTTAAGCTGCTCGATCGCTGCCGGACGATAGACATCACAGGCAACCAAAAGCGGCTTTCTGCCTTTCTGCTTTAGCTTTCCGGCAATCTTTGCAGTCGTGGTCGTTTTACCGGCACCCTGAAGACCAGCCATCATAAGCACCGTAATCTCATTCGACGGCTTTAACGCAAGCTCTGTGGTCTCAGATCCCATGAGCTTTACCATTTCCTCATTCACGATCTTGATGACCATCTGCCCCGGATTTAAGCCATTCATGACATCCGATCCGATCGCGCGCTCCTGCACCGACTTTGTAAACTGTTTTACCACCTTGAAGTTTACATCTGCCTCAAGAAGTGCCAGCTTTACTTCCTTTAACGCTGCTTTGACATCGTCCTCGGTCAGGCGGCCCTTGCTCCGCAGATTGCGGAATACGTTCTGCAGTTTTTCTGATAAACTGTCAAATGCCATATTACAGCTCCTCTAATATCTCATTGGATAAATTCTCTATCTCATTTAAAATCGATTCTTCCGGCTCTTCGTGAAACTGCTTGGCCAGAATATGGATCTTTGATACTTTCTGCTTTGCGGAAAGGAACTTTGCCACCAGATGCAGCTTCTCCTCATAGCCTTCGAGCGTCCGGTTGCAGCGCTTTATCATATCATGTACGCCCTGTCTGCTGATACCCTCATCCTTTGCGATCTCGCCGAGGGACAGATCATTAAACACGAAATCCTCATACACCCTGCGCTGATGCTCGTTCAAAAGCTCTCCGTAAAAATCATACAGATAAGCCTGTTCCAGCTTTTCTTCCATAATGACTCCTTATCTGTGAACCTATCGTATCATACAATAAAAAGATCGGGGTGTCAAGTATTTTTTCTTTACACCCTGATCTTTTTTCAAAATAACTCTTTATATCTGTATATACGGTGTCTAATGGAACAAAAAAGCAAGTTCTGCGATCCCGCCAGCCAGTGAGAGCAAAGAGACCGCCCCCGCTGCCACTTCTTTTTTCCCTTCGTTAGAAAAAAAGCTTACGGTCGAAAATGCGAACACATCCACCAGAACAACAAACGGCAGGAATGCCGGCACCGCAAAGGACACTTTATTTACCCACGCGACAAGGAACGCCGCCGCAAATCCACTGACAAAGCAGAGTACAAACAAAAGGATCAGAAGAAAGATCTTTTTCCCGGAATGCTCCTTTTTACTGCGCATCTCGACCTTTTCAATCTTCTTTGCCGCTTTTTTTGCAAGCCTGGCATTTTTTTCATCCTCTTTTTCGAGCTTCTTTCTGCGCTTTTCCTCCAGTTCACGACTCTTCATTTCCTCTTCAAAAGCCGCTTTCTGCTGCTTTAAATCTTCCCTCTCCTGCTTCTTTAATTCTTTTTCATGAAGCCGTTCTTCTTTCCGCTCTGCTCTTGTCAGCTTTTCTTCTTTTGGCCGTTCTTCCTCAAAAATGTCCCCGCTTCTTCCAAACATCTGCCATCCTCCGCCATTTTCTTTCTTTTACCAGCTCCTACAGATTTGCCTGAACCACTTTCGGCTTGTAACCGTTTTTCTCCAGTGCATGAATGATCTTATTCTTGTGGTCAGTACCAAACGATTCCATCGTAATGCGAAGTTCTACCTGTGCCGTACGGTTTGTTGTGACAAACTGGTTATGCTCCAGTTTTATCACGTTACCCTGCTCTTTTGCGATCGTATCCGCAACTTTGCAGAGTTCACCCGGCTTATCCGGAAGCAGTACAGACACCGTAAAAATACGGTCACGGAAAATAAGTCCCTGCTGTACCACCGAAGACATCGTGATGACATCCATATTTCCGCCACTTAAGATAGAAACCACACGTTTGTCCTTCACGCCAAGATGTTTTAATGCAGCCACCGTAAGGAGTCCGGAATTTTCCACGATCATCTTATGATTTTCTACCATATCAAGGAAAGAAACCACCAGCTCATGATCTTCTACCGTAATGATATCATCAAGATTTTTCTGCAGATACGGAAAGATCTTGGAACCCGGAGTCTTTACCGCAGTTCCGTCTGCGATCGTATTGACTGTCGGAAGCGTTGTCACCTTTCCTGCTGCAAGAGATGCCTTCATACAGGCTGCGCCTGCCGGCTCTACACCGATCACCTTCACCTTTGGATTCAGGAGCTTTGCAAGTGTGGAAACACCGGTGGCAAGTCCACCGCCGCCGATCGGGACAAGGATATATTCTACAAGCGGAAGTTCCTTAAAGATCTCCATCGCGATCGTTCCCTGTCCGGTCGCAACTGCAGGGTCATCAAACGGATGTACGAACGTATAGCCTTTTTCCTCCGCAAGTTTTAACGCATACTCACATGCCTCATCATACACATCGCCGTGAAGGATTACCTCAGCGCCATATCCCTTGGTGCGGTTTACCTTGATGAGCGGTGTTGTGGTCGGCATAACGATCACTGCCTTGACCCCGTAACATTTTGCCGCATAGGCAACACCCTGCGCATGGTTTCCTGCAGAAGCTGTGATAAGGCCCTTTTTGCGTTCTTCATCCGAAAGTGTACTGATCTTATAATAAGCACCACGCACTTTATACGCACCGGTATACTGCAGATTTTCCGGTTTCAGATATACTTTGTTCCCGCTCTGGTCACTGAGATACTCACTGTACACCAGTTTTGTCTCCAGGGTTACTTCTTTTACTTTTTCACTTGCTTCCTCAAACTTGTCCAATGTCAACATCTTAATTTTCTCCTTCCTCGTGTTCCTGTGCTTCCCCGTCCCGGTTAAACAGTGCATTCACAAATTCCTCCGGGTCAAATTTCTGTAAGTCATCAATCGTCTCCCCGACGCCGATATATTTAACCGGGATCTGCAGTTCCGACTGAATTGCCACTGCAATTCCGCCCTTTGCAGTCCCGTCCATCTTGGTTAGTATAATTCCGGTCAGATCCGTCACTTCTGCAAACTGCTTTGCCTGTGCAAGCGCATTCTGTCCGGTCGTGGCATCCAGCACCACAAGTGTCTCACGGTAGGCATCCGGATATTCTTTTTCCAGAATCCGGTTGATCTTGCGCAGTTCTTCCATCAGGTTCTTTTTATTGTGCAGCCTTCCTGCGGTATCACAGAGTAAAACATCTGCGTTTCTTGCCTTCGCCGCAGCAACTGCGTCATAAATGACCGCCGCAGGATCGCTTCCTTCCTGCCCGCCGATCATATCAACTCCGGCACGGTTTGCCCATTCCTTTAACTGTTCGCCTGCTGCCGCACGAAACGTATCTGCCGCCGCAAGCACCACTTTTTTACCGTTGGCTTTTAATTTTCCCGCCAGTTTTCCGACCGATGTGGTCTTTCCCACACCATTGACCCCGACGATCAGCACCACTGACTTTTCATCCTCAAAACGGTATGCGGTCTCTCCCACCTGCATCTGCTCCTTGATGCTCTCGATCAGCAGCTCCTTGCATTCATCCGGCTTTTTGATGTGATTTTCCTTCACTTTCTGCCTCAACGATTCCAGAATGTTTTCTGTTGCTGCAACGCCGATATCTCCCATGATAAGGATCTCTTCAATCTCTTCATAGAAATCATCATCAATCTGGGAAAATCCGCCGAACACCGCGTCGATGCCGGAAACGATGTTATCTCTTGTCTTGGTAAGTCCCGATACGAGACGGCTGAAAAATCCTTTTTTCTCTTCTCCCATGCCTTTGTCCTTTCTAATTCCTTTTTCCCTATGCTAACGTTATACTACTGTTCCAGATCATTTTCAATCAGATTTACCGATACCAGTGTGGAAACACCCTTCTCCTGCATCGTAATACCATACAGGCGGTCTGCGGCATTCATCGTGCCTCTCCGGTGTGTGATCACGATAAACTGTGTGTTTTTTGTCAGTTTATGCAGATATTGTGCAAAACGGTCTACGTTGGAATCATCTAACGCCGCCTCAATCTCGTCTAAAAGACAAAACGGTGACGGTTTTAAGTTCTGGATCGCAAAAAGCAGCGCGATCGCCGTTAAGGATTTCTCACCACCGGAAAGCTGTATCATATTCTGCAGCTTCTTTCCAGGCGGCTGTGCAATGATACGGATGCCGCACTCTAAGATATCCTCGTCCTCCACAAGCTCCAGGGTTCCCTTTCCACCGCCGAAAAGATCCTTAAATGCCCTGTCAAACTCATGCTGGATCTCTGCAAACTTTTCGGTAAACTGCTTTCGCATCCCGGTGTCCAGATCATCGATCACACCGACCAGCGTTTTTTCCGCCTCGATCAGATCGTCGTGCTGGTTTTTTAAGAACTCATAGCGTTCGGAAAGCTCTTTGTAATCCTCGATGGCATTAACATTGACATCTCCGAGCTTCCGGATCTCTTCTTTTAATGATGAGATAAGTTTCTTTAACTGCGGAAGATCACCGTACTCCTCCCTGCGCAGCTCCTCTGCCGCATGAAGGGTCAGCTCATATTCCTCCCACATATAATTATTCTGATATTCCTGTGCCTCTTCCAGCTTTTCTCTCTGACTGTTCAGCCGGAAAATTTCTTTGTCGAGTTCTCCAATGCGCTTCGTAATATCTTCACGTTTCTGGAAAAATCCCTTGTATTCCGCAGACATTTCCTCTTTTTTTGCCTGATCTTCCTTCAATTGCTTTTCCAGATCCGCATGACTGCCATCCGAAGCAAGTATGGTCTTTTGAATCTCTTCGATATCACGTTTCTTCTTCTCGACATCACTTTTTGCTTCTCTCGCCTGGTTCTTCAGGGAATCTGCCTCTTCATCCAGATGTCCGATCTCACGGTCGATACGACTGGTATTTTCCAGAATAAATTCTTCCTTCTGTTTGAGTCCTGCTTCTTCCATCTGAATCTGCGCCGCAGCTGTCTTCGCCGCATCCTCGGCCTTCGTCTGTTCTTCTAATACCTTTTGCAGGCGCTCATTTTCCGCTTCGATCTCTTTTTCCCGCTTTGCGGCAGCTTCGATCTCTTCTTTTATCTTTTCTTTATTCTGTGCGATCTCCGCGATCTGTGTTTCGATCTCCGTGCTTTCCCGTTTTAATCCGGCATAGACTGTTTCGCTTTCTTCCTGTCTGTCTTTTGCACGCTTTAAGTTCATCTCGGCTGTATTCTTAGCCAGATACTGCTCCTGCAGCTTAACCTTTGCTGCTTCCATATCCTCAGCAAGCAGTGCCTGTGCCGTCTTGATCTCCTCCGCTCTCGCCCTGCCGCTTTTGATCTGTGTGACCAGTTCCTTTATGCTCTGTTCAAGATTGTCGATCTCGCGCTTACGTCCGAGCAGATTACTGTTGTTTTTAAACGCACCGCCTGCCATGGAGCCGCCGGGACTTAGATATTCGCCCTCCAGCGTAACGATATGTAAGGAATACTGGCTTTTTTTTGCAAGTGCAAGTGCATGATCGATCGTATCCGCCACAAACACCCTGCCCAAAAGATAAGAAAGTACACCCTCATATTTTTCCTTTGTCTGCACCAGAGTATTCGCAAAACCAAGTATACCATCCTCCGACAGATACTTTTCATTTTTGGAATTATCTTTTCCACGTACACTGGTAAGCGGCAAAAAGGTAGCACGTCCCAGACGGTTCTGTTTCAGATAGCCGATCATCCGCTTTGCGGTTGCCTCATCCTCGGTTACGATATTCTGGATATTTCCGCCAAGCGCCGTCTCGATCGCAGTCTCATACTTCCTGTCCACCTTGATCAGATCTGCGACTACGCCAAGCAGGCCGGCCTCTTTTTCCTTTTGTTCCATAACTTTACGGATGCTGTTTCCATATCCCTCATAGCGCTCCGCAATGTTCTTTAAAGACTCTAATTTCGACTGTTCCTTATGATAGGACAGTCTTGCCGCATCGAGGGACTCAGACACTTCTCTTTGCTTTTTCTTCCAGTCGGCCGCTTTTTCTTCCATCTCCTGCATCGAAGCATTTAGCGCAGCGATTTCATCGCAGGTCTTCTGATATTCTGCTTTATACTGCTCTAAAACCGTCTGCAGATTGTTTTCTTCACTCTTGCGCTCCAACAGGCGTTTGGTAAGTTCTGCCTTACGGATGTTGATCTGCTCTAACATCGTGTCGTAACGCTGCTGTCCGGCTTTGATCGATGCTTTATTATTTAACAGGGAAATGATCTCATTTTTACCTGCTTCCATGCGCTCGCTGCACTGGGCAATCTCGCTCTGAAACTTTATCAGTCCCTCCTCGGCCTGCTTTCTTTTTTCCCCGACCTCATTTAAGCCCGCGGAAAGCTCCCTGGTGCGTTCTTCGTAGGAAGCCCGCTCCGACCTTCGCGTCTCTTTTTCCTTTTCGATCGCATCCAGGCGGTTCTTTAAATGTTCATCGGTAAGCTCTGCGGTGTGGATCTGCTCTTTTAAGACGTTGATCTGCCCTTCGAGTTTTCCTTTCATCACACTGGTATTGCTTAACTGATCCTTCGTCTGGTCGATCTTTTCGTCGAGCGCTTCCATCTCGCGTTCTAACTTTTCGTATTCTGACTTAATGCCCTCGTAGGACTCATTTGCCTCTTTTAATTCATCATCCGCGATCTTATATTTGTTTGCCACATCCTTCTGCTGCTCTTCGATCCGGTTTGTTTCCAGAAGAAACATATTGACATCATAGGTCTTTAATTCCTCTTTTTTCTGCAAATAAACCTTCGCGGTCTTTGCCTGTTTTTCGAGCGGAATAACCTGACGCTCCAGTTCGGATAAAATATCATTGACACGAACGAGATTCTCCCGTTCATCCGCCAGTTTTTTCTGCGCTGCAGCCTTTCTGCGCTTGAACTTGACGATTCCGGCCGCCTCATCAAACAGCTCCCTGCGTTCTTCCGGCTTACCATTTAAGATCTTTTCGATCTGTCCCTGTCCGATAATGGAATATCCTTCCTTACCGATACCCGTATCATAGAACAGTTCATTGACGTCCTTTAAGCGGCACGGATTTCCGTTTAACAGATATTCGCTCTCACCGGAGCGGTAAACACGTCTCGCCACCGTGACCTCGGTAAAATCCACTGCCAGCTTGTGGTCTGAATTATCCAGCGTGATCGCCACATAGGCATAGCTTAACGGTTTCCGGTTTTCTGTTCCGGCAAATATGATATCCTGCATACTCGCCCCACGAAGCTGTTTTGCACTCTGCTCACCGAGCACCCAGCGCACGGCATCTGCGACATTACTCTTTCCACTGCCGTTCGGCCCGACGATGCCTGTGATCCCGTTGTGAAAATCAAACACGATCTTATTGGCAAACGACTTAAAGCCGTGTACTTCAATACTCTTTAAATACATGTTCTCTCCCGTTCCATACTACTTCTTTAACTTTAACAGTGCCTGATAAGCAGCTTCCTGCTCCGCAGCCTTTTTCGTATGGCCCTCTCCCCTTCCGATAAATGTCTCACCGATCCGTGCTTCCACGATAAAATGCTTGTCGTGATCCGGTCCTTCTTCTCCAACAAGACGATAATTCAGTTCCTCCTTGTAGGATGCCTGTACTACCTCCTGAAGGATAGTCTTGCTATCATAAAAGAGCTGCTTATGCTCAATATCCGTCAGAATAAACTTTAAGATAAACTCTTTTGCACTAGCAAAACCACCATCTAAATAAATGGCACCAATGACTGCTTCAAGCGCATCCGAAAGAATGGATTTCCGGTTTCTTCCGCCTGTCATATCCTCTCCCTTGCCAAGCAGCAGATATTCGCCTAAATTGAGCTGTTTGGTACAAAACGCCAGTGTCGGCTCACAGACCAGGCTCGCACGCATCTTCGTCAGATCACCTTCCGGTAATTTCGGATAATTCAAATACAGAAATTCACTGGATACGATCTCAAGAACCGCATCTCCCAAAAACTCCAGGCGCTCATTATCAGAGCCCTTTTTCATATGCTTCTCATTTGCATAAGAACTGTGTGTTAACGCCTGCTGTAGCAATCCCGGCGCGTGGAACTGATATCCGATCACCTCTTGAAACTCAAACTGTTTTTTCATGATTTTCTCCTTACTGCAGTAATTCTCTTCTATTATGAAACGAAAGATAAAGCCCTTATACAAGAGCCTTATCTTTCGTCTGCAATTTCGATCCGCCAAAAGATTTCAGCGCATTTTTTAATTGTTCAGTGCATTCTTGATCTGTTCTACCGCATCAGAAACTGTAACGATCTTCTCTGCATCTTCGTTCTCGATCTCAATATCGAATTCTTCTTCTATTCCCATGATGATCTGAAAAACATCCAGGGAATCTGCACCAAGATCATCCACGAATGTTGTGTCCATCGTAATTTCGTCTTCATCCACATTTAATACTTCTGCAATGATTTTTTTTAATTTTTCAAATTCCATACTTCATTTCCTTTCTACGCTTCTGCTTTTTCGTCAGAAACTATGATATTTTTTTTGATTTTTCCATTGATATCTTCATTCTTAAAAGTCACACACTGAATGATGGAGTTTGTCACCTCTAACGCCTTTGCACTTCCATGTGTCTTTACGACCAGCCCGTTCAGGCCAAGAAGCGGTGCTCCGCCGTATTTGGATGCATCAAATTCTTTTAATGTCTTTTTTAATGCCGGCAGTGCCATTGCCGCGCCGATCTTACTTTTTAATGTACTCATCATACCCTGTTTTACCAGACCGATCAACGTGGAGCTAAGCCCTTCATACAGCTTCAGTATTACATTTCCCACAAACGCCTCACAGACGATCACATCTGCTCCGCCATGCGGGATCTCTCTGGCCTCAATGGAGCCAACGAAATTGATGTCCCTGCACTGCTTGAGCAGTGGAAAAGTTTCCTTTACAAGTGCATTTCCCTTGTCTTCCTCTGCTCCGATATTTACAATTGCCACTCTCGGATTTTTGATTCCGACTACATGTTCCATGTAGATAGAACCCATCTTTGCGAACTGTACTAAATGAGACGCTCTTGCATCTACATTTGCCCCGCAGTCAATAAGCAGCGATACGCCGCTCTCCGTCGGAATGATCGGCGCCAGCGGCGGCCGCTCAATCCCCTTGATCCGTCCGACAATAACCTGTCCCCCGACTAAGATCGCGCCCGAGCTTCCTGCTGATACAAATGCATCCGCCTCTTTGTTCTTTACCATATTCATGCCGACTACGATCGATGAATTCTTCTTTTTGCGAATTGCATTGACCGGTGGCTCCGCAGTCTCAATGACTTCTTCTGCATGTACGATCTCTATTCTGTCGTCCGGATACTGATACTTCTCCATTTCCTCTTTGATGACATCTTCCTGCCCTACCAGGATCACTTTTATGTCGTCCCGCATATTAACTGCATCGACTGCACCTTTTATCATCTCTCCGGGTGCATTGTCTCCGCCCATCGCGTCTAATACTACTGTCGTGATCTCCTGCATGTTTTCCCTCCTTACGGACTGCTGTCACACATCTATATCAAAATATACTATATCTTATTCTATAAATCAACCAAAAATAAATCTAGTATTCGCTGTTACGTTCATCCTCGGACTGCCGGTCTTCTTCCGACATGTATTTCCGGAAAATCCCTTCCATGATATAACTCTTGATCCAGACATAGAGTGCCGGGATAAAAATGATCAGGAAACCGAACAGATAGAGCAAAAATGCACAGCCGATGAACATTGCAAACATAAGCAGTGTTTTCGGCAGATGCGCAAATGCAATGATAAGCGCATTCTTCATAATGGCTTTTGTTGAATTTGCAAAACGTCCGATATACGGAAATACATAGATTGCCCACATGATCACAAATGCAAGCACAATCGTAAAGAAAATATAGATCTTGCCGATACCGGAACCCGCTGCCGCGAATTTCCACATCACATAGGTATCAAAGCACATAAGCGCAGATAATCCAAGCGTTACCAGCCATACGATCGTAGACTGTTTGAAATTGGTACGGAATGCTTTCCAGAAGTCCTTCCACACATACCCCCGGTTGTGTCTTAAAACTTTGTTTGCCGTGTAATACAGCGCTGTATTTGCCGCGCCGATCGTGATGACCGGAATACAGGCGATCAGCCATACCACGCTCAAGTAGCAGACATTAAAAAATTTATCCAGTCCCTGCATCAGTTTGTTGTCATAATTAAAAAAATCACTCATATAAAATCACCTTTTCCTCATCCATTTAAAGCGCGGGATGCTCCCTCGCCGCTATTATAAAAAAGTGTGCTTCGTGTACTCTTTATCTTAACCATGTCTTTCCTATAGTGCAAAAAAAGGAGTGTTTTTTCAAACACTCCCAATCTTCCCACATATTAGTCCTGCGGGATAATTTCTTTCTTGTTATAAGAACCACAGTTCTTGCAAACTCTATGAGGCATCATTAAAGCGCCGCATTTGCTGCATTTTACTAAATTTGGAGCAGTCATCTTCCAGTTTGCTCTTCTTTTATCTCTTCTTCCTTTGGAAGATTTGTTCTTTGGACAAATTGACATCTGGTTACACCTCCTTAAATTTGTTAAAGATATCCTGGATAGCGGCCATTCTTGGATCCAGCTCTGTTTTCTGGCAATCACAGGTCTGCAGATTCAAATTCACACCGCATTTCCTACAAATTCCTTTGCAATCTTCTTTGCACAGAACCTTCGTCGGCCAGTTAACCATAATCTCACCATAGATAAGTTTATCTACATCCAGATCAAATCCATCCACATAATCGTTCTCTTCCCCGTCTTCCTCCGAAACCGGCTCTCCGCCGATCGGAAGCTTTCTGGATACTGAAACATGAATGTCCGTATCCACCGGTGCGAGACAGCGATCACATGGTATTTCAATCGTCACATCCAACTCAGCCTCAATAAGCAGGTGCTTATTTTCCTCATTCGTAAGCTGTAACGCGAATGGCGTTTTCTTGATGATCGGGAAATTACCTAATTTTGAATCAAAAGAGGTAAAATCAATATCCACTTCTTTTGTAACACTTTTGTTCTCATTTGAGACAACGTCTGTTATATCTACTTTCATGATACTCTCCTAATCACACTCAAACAATTATACATACTTGACTAAGGTTTGTCAACAAATTTTTTATTTTACCAGTGCAACCGTCTCACGGCAGATCGCAAGTTCTTCATTTGTTGCAATTACCATAACCCTGACCTTGGAATCCGGAGTGGAAATGGTCATATAATCCTCTTCCTTCCAGTTTTCTGTCTCGTCGATCGTCACGCCGAGATATCCAAAGTATTCACAGATCTGGGTACGGAGTGCAGAAGCATGCTCACCGATTCCTGCGGTAAACGCGATAACATCCACACCATTCATCGCAGCTGCGTAAGCTCCTACGTATTTTGCAACACGGTAAGCGAACGCGTCCATGGCAACCTTTGCCTTTTCATTTCCGTTTCCTGCTGCTTCTCTGATGTCACGGAAATCACTGCCGAGCCCGTCAGACATTCCGAGCAGACCGGACTTCTTATTTAAGATGTTCAAAACACCTGCGATATCGATATTGTCTTTCTTTGCGATGAACTCTAATACGGACGGATCTACGTCACCACTTCTGGTTCCCATGATCAGACCTTCGAGCGGGGTAAGTCCCATGGAAGTGTCCACAGATTTTCCTTTATCTACCGCGCATACACTCGCGCCGTTTCCGAGGTGGCATACGATCGTCTTTAAGGAATCATACGGTTTTCCGAGGAGTTCTGCCACCTTCTTGGAAACGAAGCTGTGGCTGGTTCCGTGGAAGCCATATTTACGAACTTTGTATTTGTCATAGTATTCATACGGGATACCGTACATATAAGCCTTCTCCGGCATGGTCTGATGAAAAGCGGTATCAAATACACCGACCATCGGTGTGTTCGGCATCAGTTCCTGGCACGCGCGGATACCGATCAGGTTTGCCGGGTTGTGAAGCGGTGCAAGGTCATTACACTCTTCTACGACTTTTAAGACTTCTTCATTTAAGATCGTGGAGGAAGCGAATTTTTCTCCGCCGTGTACGACTCTGTGTCCGACTGCCCCGATCTCGGAAAGGCTCTTTAACGCGCCCGTCTTTGGATTTACCAGTGCGTCCAGAACAAGCTGGATCGCCTGCTTATGGGTCGGCATATCCACTTCTCTTTCTTCCTTGGCTCCGCCTGCCGGTTTGTAGGTCAGTCTGCCATCGATCCCGATTCTCTCGCAAAGGCCTTTTGCAAGTACTGCTTCTGTATCAGAATTGATCACCTGATATTTTAAAGAAGAACTTCCGCAGTTGATTACTAAAACGTTCATATATCATATCTCCTTTTTCATTTTAACGTACTATAATCCCATTTTTCATGGGACTGTATGTATTTAACATTATAAAACAATCTAAATTTGTATACAAGGCCAAATTGGAAATTTGAACCCAAAATCTTTTTATGGTAGGATAAAAATCAGAATATGGTAAATACCAACTTTATCCGAACGAAAGGAACCTGCACACAATATGAAAGTAACCGGAATCATCGCAGAATACAATCCGTTTCACAACGGTCATCTCTATCAGTTAAAAGCCGCGAAAGAAAAGTGGGACACCGACTTTATCATCGTCGTTTTAAGCGGCGATTTTATGCAGCGCGGCATACCGGGCATCTTAAATAAGTGGGAACGCACGAAAATGGCACTTGCCTGCGGCGCCGACCTTGTCCTGGAGCTCCCGGTATTATCCGCATGCGCAAGCGCTGAGCCTTTTGCCGCCGGCGGTGTCACACTCCTTGAAAAGACCGGTGTCGTCACCGATCTCTGCTTTGGTGCGGAAAGTGATGATCTTCCGGCTTTTTATAAGCTTGCGGAATTTTTAAATCAGGAACCCGCCGCATATCAGGACGCGTTGCGCACACAGCTGAGGCTCGGAAAAAGTTTTCCGGCTGCCCGCAGTGCCGCCCTCTCCCTGTGCTGTGGAGAAAACTCGGCAAACGATGCGCTCCTTTCTTCCCCCAATAATATTTTAGGGCTTTCCTATGTCCAGTGCCTGCTCTCGCTTGGCTCAGACATAACGCCACGCCCGCTGAAGCGCCGGGGAAGCGGTTATCACGACACCGCGCTTTCCGGTCCTCTTGCCTCGGCGACCGCGATCCGAGATTTTTTATGTAAACCAGAAAGCAGCACACTCTCCGACATACAAAACCAGGTTTCTCCCGCTGTGTTTTCTATGCTGGCAGCCGCGCAAAAAGACGGGGGTTTTCTGTTTCCCGATGATCTTTCCGCCATGCTGCACTATAAGCTGCTCTGTGAGTGCGAATCCGGCTTTACCTCCTATCTGGACGTCACACCGGATCTCTCCAACAAGATCAGGAAGAACCTTTCTGACTTCACCTGCTGGTCCGATTTTGTGCTGCAGTTAAAATCAAAGGAGCTGACCCACACACGCATCAGCCGCACGCTGCTCCACATTCTTTTAAATCTGACGGAGGAAGATTTTGCACTTGCAAGGGCATTTTCCTTTGCGCCTTACCTGCGGCTGCTCGGCTTTCAAAGAAGCGCCGCGCCGCTTCTCTCCGCGATCAAGAAAAATGCAGACATCCCACTCATCGCAAAGCTTGCGGATGCAAAAAGCTATCTTGCGGACGATGCCTGTGCACTTCTTTCCAAAGATATTTTTGCTGCGGATGTCTACCGGCTCGCGCTGACTGCCAAAACCGGGAAACGTTTCCCAAATGAATTTTCCCACAGTCCGATCATATTTTAATTTTCGCCGGACTGTGCTACAATATTTTCTGTTGGAACAAAGTGTGCTTCGCACACTTTCGCGCGCAAGCGGATAGCGTAGCCATAACTTCGTCTCCGCGCGCTGCGCATCTTCGCAAGCTTGCTTGCTTTTACGCTA
>OIZA01000121.1_pt1 | contig 46658 bp, 58 predicted proteins | sample 1588381 | NCBI WGS metagenome assembly OIZA01 (sample SAMN03283277) | human gut metagenome | biome: human-associated habitat; material: feces | host: Homo sapiens | place: Peru | collected 2012 | reverse complement strand
CCTCTTCTTACTGTGCATTCCATAGGCAAAAGCAATAATCGGCGTAATGGCATCGCGCAGTCCGAAAGCAAGGAAAAGAACAAACTGCTGAACCTTATAGAACAATCCATAAGCTGTCTGTGCTGACGGATTGAATTTCAGGATCAGATTCATCACATAAACCATAATGGACATCAGAGCCTGCGCAATAATTGCCGGAAGTCCGATTGCATAAATTTCTTTTATAACACCAGCATCCGGCTTCATATAGTTCACACCATGCTCAAATTCCTTATTTAGTCTGATATGAAAGATCAAAAGCAATACGGCAGATGCTACCTGTCCAATTACCGTTGCATAAGCTGCACCCTTCACTCCCATTTCAGGACACGGACCAATACCATAGATCATGATCGGATCAAGAATGATATTTACAACAGCACCGACCACCTGTCCGATTGTAGAATAAAGAGAACGACCTGTTGCCTGTAATAGCTTTTCAAATAAAGAAAAGAAAATAATACCAAAAGAAATCACACAGCATATTCTAAGATAGCTTGTTCCCATTGAAATAACTTCCGGATCAACTGTCTGCGACGAAATGTATGCCTTTACTCCAAAAATTCCAAACAGCAGACATACGACATAAATAATTGCTCCGAGGAATAAACTGTTTCCTGCAACCTTCGCTGCTTTTTTCGTGTTTCCCTGTCCCAGAGTCCTTGCGAGAAGCGCATTTGTTCCAACACCCGTTCCGATTCCTACTGCTACCATGAGCATCTGAACCGGAAACACCAGTGTAAGTGCGTTAAGTGCCGCTTCACTTCCTACCTTCATGTTTCCCACAAATGCACTGTCCACAATATTGTAAACCGCCTGCAATGCCATGGATAAGATCATCGGTATTCCCATCTGAACCATGAGCTTATTTACCGGCATCTCCTTCATCTTGTTACTTTCTGCCATCTTAACTGAATCCTCCTATTCTTCTGCATAAAAAAAGTGCATTCCTATCATATAAGCTGGACTTACGCTGATAAGCTACACACTTTTTTAACGGCATATATAAAATAAAAAACGAGCAGCAATAAACTGGATTTACGCTAGTCTGCTACTCGTTTGTTAATTATTATATTTCTCTTTTTGGGAAAAGTCAAACAAAAATCTTCTTGTATTTTTTCTTGTATTTTTTCTTGTATTTTTTCTATTGGGAATTTCTCTGCTTCTTCTTAATTTATTATTTTTTATTTACAGACCCTGCAATAAAATTATGTACCTCATCTTTATTCTTTCCGAGAACTAAGCACAATTCTGAAAACAACATCTTCTCTGCAAGATTTAAATAACTTTCATCTGCAACAGTATTTTTCTTCCCTTTTTCCAGTCTGCCTTTTTTCCTTAAATATGTCGTTTTAATAATACTAAGCAAAACCTCTTTTTGGAATTGAGATTGCAGTTCCATTACTTTTGAGTTAGAAAATTCTGAAAAGGAGATTGTTTTCCCCCCACTGATTTCAGCCTTTACAAGAGATATTAGACCGTCTATGCGTTCTCTCTGGGCTTCCAAAATGCATAAATGCTTTTCTAATGCTTCTGTCCGATTATAATAAAGGGAATTGAGCAAATTTTTAATCTCTTTCAATGCAAAACCAACCTCACGAAAAAACAAAACTTCCTGCAACCGGCACAAATCCGTATCAGTATATAAGCGATACTTTGCTTCTGTTACAATCGAAGGTTTCAAAGTCCAATCTCATCATAATAGTGAAGCGTCCTTGCTGTTATACCTGTTAAATTTACTACCTCGTGAACCGTCAATGGTTTCTCATTCATTCCAAAAATCCTCCACTGCACTTAATATTTCATTTGCAGATAACAAAGTTGCTTCTACTATACTTTTTCCTGTTTTTTGCAAATAATATTTTACTAAATGATAGCCACAAGCATATCCCGCACAATATGGCAATCCAACAGGGGGATAATTTTGTAAAGCAGCCATTTCATCGCCATACAAATAAGCATTAAGATTTTCAAGCCCCTGTACGTCCAGTCCATTTGATAACCATGTCCACAAACAAACTCGGCAATATTATACGCTTCCTCCTTATTTCCCCCTTGACCATGAATATATAAATACACATTACGAGATGGATTCCCCAAAATGATTGCAGGGATATTATTGATTTTGATTTCTTTCTCTGTAATAGTCATTTCAAGATACCTCAATATCTTAATTGCTCTACTTGTCCAGATTTAATTGCTTGGATATTCTGAGCAATTTTTTCTTCTGACCAATCCCACCATTTTAATCTAAGTAGCTCTACGATTGTTTCATCATCAAATCGTTTTCTAATAGATTTTGCAGGTATACCGCCCACAATGCTATATGGCGGCACATCTTTGGTGACAACAGCACGAGTACCGATAATTGCTCCATCTCCAATCGTAACACCTGCCAAAATAACCGCTTCATAACCAATCCAGACATCATTGCCGATAATAATATCTCCCTTATTATCCCATGCCTCGGTAACATTCTTTTTCTCAAGCTCCCATTCCTCAAAAAACAAAGGAAACGGATAAGTAGATAGAGATACCATCGTATGATTTGCGCTATTAAAAAGAAATTTTGCACCGCAGGCGATAGAACAAAACTTCCCTATAATGAGCCTGTCATGGTTGATAGGATATTGATATAACACATTATTTTGCTCAAACTTCTTAGGGTCATTGACAAAATCGTTATACATCGTATAATCGCCAACCTCGATATTGGGTCGGGTAATCACATTTTTTAAATAAACTGTTTGCGTATCTCCCGTTCTTGGATAAATACTCTTTGAATTTGCCATATTTTATCTTCCTCCTGTCATCTAAAGCTATATATCAAATTGTACCTGCTCAAGAAATATTCTCAATACACCAAACAATACAGATGCAATCAGTAGAAAAAGAGAGCTGCCTTTCAGACAGCCCTCCGTAATCATTTTTGATATATTATTTTTCTTATGGCATAAACCGAAAGATAGTATTCGTCAGCAAGTTCTTCAATCGAAGCACCATTCTGGTATTTGTCAATAATGGCTTCATTCCGTTTGTTGAGTTCCTTTCGGTAGCCAGACAATTCGCCCCATGATTTATGCTGTTCGTCTTTAGCAGGGATATAGATATAGCCTGCTTGAACGTATTGTTGCAGTTCCTCGACCAACATATCAGGGAGAATTTCGCTTGCATTTATATATTTCATGCGGGCTTCCTCCTTGATTGATAAAGTCAAGTAGCAAAGCCAGCAATATTCTTTTAGCGACTTATAATTACTCCATGCAAATGTCGCTCATTATACTGGCTTTGCATGGAGCCGTGCATCATTGCTCCGTTTTTTGTTCTGGCACATAATCTCACCACCAATGTTTCTGTTTTCTGCCTGTGATTATAGCATGGGAATATACACAAATCAAGTGTTCAAGCAGCACCGTCCTTTTAAAATACGAATTTTAATTTCTATAAACAAGAAAATATATCTCCTATATATAGAGATTACACATCGTTTAACTGGAACTCCTATTTCTGTACAATATAAGCGTAAAAATCGCAAGTACAGGTGGTGAGAAAATGAACAAAAATATAGATGATAACGATATTGACATTGTCATATACACAGAAAGAAACTTTGTCACAGTTTTTTATCGCATCAATCTTATGCCCGGATTTTGCTCCATGAAAATAGATTTTTCCGTCTTTTTCACTGTACCAGTGGTTCATCGGCATCCCGTAAGGATAACCATCCTCACCTAAAACGGAAAGCACTCCTCTTGGTTCACTCTTTAAGATCTCTACGCACTCCTGTTTACTTAATTCCTGTTTGAATCTTCTCATTTTACGAAACATGCTGATCCCTCCTGCATCTATTTTTTTATCAGTAATTCTCTATAACATACTCTTCAAAAAGTGGCAGTGTAAAATACACATATCCCCTGTTTTCCCCTGAGAGGATTCCTTTTTTGATGAGTCTCTTCCGATATGGATTAAATTCATTGGTTTCCATTCCCAGATGCTCTCTGATATCCTTGATCCTGCCACTATGGACATCTGCAATCCCTTTTGCGACCATCCGGTCTTTCTGTGATAATTCTGACCACATTTTGTCATAGACAAATTCACTTAAATACTGTTCATACTCTTCCAGCACAGCACCATAATCACCATGATGATTCCATGTCAGATAGCCCAATATCTGAAACGCAAACGGATACCCTTTGGTCAGTTCCGCCATCTGCGCAGCCTCACCCCGCTCTATCTTGAAAATGGTTAGTGCTAGAATAGGTCTGATATTTATGGATAATTGCCAGATTGTTCAATGGTTTTAACTGAATCTTTGGTGCCCGGTACAAAAATGTAAGATTCTTCTCATTCTGCAATTTATCTATATTTTCATACAAACCGGTTGCCAGCAGAAATACTGGCAGATCCTGTCTCAGTATCCGTAATTGGTAGAGTCCCCTCTATCGCTGCTCCAAAACCGAAAAAAGACAGGTCGATCTTAGCAGATTTTATAAGTCCTGCACAGATCTGATTACTGTTCAGTTTTGATAACATCCCCTGTAACAAATCGACCGAAGGATTCAATTCTATCACTACCCACTCCTCTTTTCCCCTCAATTTCCGGGATATCTCTGTCATCATGACCGTTTTTCCCGAGCCACACACTCCGGTAATAATAAACATCTGCTGATTTACCGGCTCTGCTGTAAACGTATCAATGATCTCGTTTGTCTGTACCGGTCGTTCCACCGGCTCAAGCGGACTTTTCCCAAAAGTCAGTGTAAATGGATTCTGCATATCATATTTCCTCGCGATCGTTTTTACTGTTCTTTACTGTTCATGTCAAGGATCTCTGCTTTCTATTCTCCCCGATCACTGCTTTTTTGGGATCTTTTGGATCATAGATCACCGTGACCTTTGTTTCCTCTTCAACTGCTCCCATGACCGGCACCTGCCTTTGCCCGATCGGGATCGGTCCGAGGCGGATCGCCTCAGATTTCATTCTGACTGATTCGGTAACGGAATATTCTACGCCATCCACCTCATATGCAACCGTGATCACAGAGGAGGAATCCACGCCCCGCAGACGAAATTTTGTGATGATTCCCTCTGTTTTTGCTCCTGTTTCTGCCAATTTTTCTTTTCTCATTTTGATCCCCTTTCATGCCTCTCTCATTGTTCCAGTTCCAGCGAATCCGCAATAAGCATCAGAAGCAGGGCAAAAAGCCCTGCTCCTTTTCTTCTTTTATTCAATGATTTATACCTCAAGTTTTAATTCCACTTCATCCTCATCTGCTCTGCCTGTCTCCGCAAAACCCATATTCCGATAAAGCTGATAAGCGACCGTATTTTCTACATGACAGGTCAAAAGCACCGTTTTAGAATTTCCAAACGGCTTTTTTCTGATATATGCAAGGACTTTTTCCATTGCACCCTTTCCATATCCTTTTCCCTGCATGCTTTCATCGATCATAAGATGCCAGATATTATAAGTCTCCTCATCATAATCATAAATGACCATCACATAGCCCACCATCGCATCATCCGCATAGATCCCCAATGGTGTGCATTGTCTGTAATACACATATGCCTGTGCCAGACTCCGAATCGGATGTGATACATACTTTTCCTGCCCTGGCGCCAGTTTCAGCCCAAAACAGGTAACAAAATTTTCCTCATCAATTTTTCTTAACGTAATATTACTCATGAATCTCCTTTTTCCGGGGTTATCCAATGACACCCCCTTTTGCTGTGTTTCCGGTTACTGGTCTTTCTGTTCTTCTTTCTGTCATATATGAACATCCCCTTTCATGAATAATTTTACCGCGGTACTCTCTTATCATACTTATTATCCCAATCATTGTCAATTATATCATCTTCTGTACATTATATCATCTTCCTCTTGACAGCTAGTAAGCACTAGCCTATAATATGTTTCAAGCGAGAAGCTAGTGGCTACTAGCCTAATTATCTTCAAACAGCACGAAAACATTTCAAATATTTAAAAAGGAGTAATTTATCATGGATTTTAATCTGGAACAATATTTAAACAATGGTGTGACCGATATTGCGCGTGATATCGCAAGAGCCTCGATCAGAAATCCCAGAACCAGCCTTTTTATGGCGCAGTTTGCGCTCGCTGCAAAAGCTGCGAACAGGAAAAGACAGGCAGCCGAAAAAAGGGGCGAACATATTCCGGCATTTCTTATGGCAAGTATCACAACCAGATGCAACCTGCACTGCGCGGGCTGTTATGCAAGGGCCAGCCACGGATGTGTGGATTCTGATGCCGCTTTAAAGGAGCTTCTTCCCACCGATGACTGGAACCGCATTTTTGATGAAGCAGAAAATCTTGGCATTGCGTTTATTCTGCTGGCCGGAGGGGAACCTTTCTTACGCCAGGATGTTCTGCGTGCAGCAGGCGCTCATAACAAGATTATTTTTCCGGTCTTCACGAACGGTACCATGCTGGATGATAAGGCCATGCATCTGCTCATGGACTGCCCGAACCTCCTTCCGGTTTTAAGCATTGAAGGTGACAGGACAATCACCGATAAGAGACGCGGCGACGGTGTCTACGCCAGTCTGCGCGAGACCATGGCCTCTTTACACGAGCAGGACAAACTGTTTGGCTGTTCCATAACGGTTCAGAAAAATAATATGGAAGCCGTCCTCGATGATTCCTTTGTCAGAGAGATGGTAGATGCCGGATGCCGCGGCATCATTTACGTGGAATATGTTCCAATTGACAAAGCTTCGGAATCTTTGGCTCCCGGTCCAAAAGAACGGGAATATATTGCCGAACGTGCGGATGCGCTGCGTGCCGCCCATCCGGAGCTGATCCTTATCTCTTTTCCGGGGGATGAACAGGCATCCGGCGGCTGTCTGGCGGCTGGAAGGGGCTTTTTCCATATTAATGCCTATGGCAGCGCAGAACCCTGTCCATTTTCTGCCCACAGCGACTGTTCCTTAAAAAATATGTCTTTAAAAGAAGCCATGCACTCTCCGCTGTTTACGAAACTGCGCACATCCGGTGTCTTAGAGGAACCTCATATCGGAAGCTGCACCCTCTTTCTTCAGGACGCAAAAGTAAAAGCACTGGAAGAAGGAGGCAGCCTATGACGACCAAAGAACGTATCACCGAAGAGGCTCTCACTCTTTTTTCCACAAACGGCTATCAGGGAACCAGTGTAAAAAGTATCGCGGATGCAGTTGGTATCCGGGATGCCTCTTTATACAAACATTTTAAAAGTAAACAGGAAATTTTTTCTTCCATTGTCGATCTGATCAACACCCATATCGAAGGACTGTCCGAACAGCTCGGAATGCCCCCCTATGACAACAGTGCCAGTATGTCTGCCTCTTTTTACAAAAGTCTTGACTTAAACGGCTTAAAAAAGCTGTCCGAAAAAGTATTTTTGTTTTATCTGACAGACTCTTATATTTCAAGATTCTGGAGGCTCTCCCATATGGAGCAATACAGAAATCCTGAAATTTATGACATGTTCCAGCGGATTTTTTTAGATCAGGCAATTGTCTATCAGACACAGTTATTCCAGGAAATGATGGAACAGGGGGTACTGCGCAGGGGTGATCCCCGCGCAGTCGCAATCAATTTCTATTCCCCCATTTTTTTACTTTTAACAAAGTACAGCGGGCAAAAAGAAAAGACAAAAGAAGCTCTTACCATTTTAAACAAGCAAATCGAAGAGTTCTTTCGCCTTTATCATATTGACTGATCAGTAACCATACTGCTTTCTGCCCCGGATCAGAAAAGTTACGGTTACAAGTAATGTAATGACCTCCGCAACCGTTACCGCGCACCAGATCCCGTCAATGCCAAACCAGATAGGAAGGAGCACAACCGCTATGATCTGAATGACCAGTGTGCGCAAAAAGGAGATCGCAGCTGATACTTTTCCGTTATTCAGTCCGGTAAAAAATGCGGAGCCAAAAATATTAAATCCACTGAACAGATAGGAGACTGAATACAGCATAAATCCTTTTCGGGTCATCTGACAGAACACCTCGTCATAGCCGACAAATATCTTTGCGACCGGAAGCGCCAGGATTTCTGTGACCGCTGTGATCACAAGTGCCGCGCATCCGGTGATCACAAGACTGTTTTTTAGTATGTTATGAAGTTCTTTTCTGTTCTTTGCACCATAATGATAACCGACGATCGGATTGATGCCGATCGCATAGCCCATATATACTGCAACTGCCAGATATGAGGCGTACATCACGAGCAATTCCATTCTCCGCAGCCGCCCTCATGAGCTGAAAATTATATAACACTGATACCAGTGAGATTGAAAGGTTCGAAAGCATTTCCGAAGAACCGTTGCTGCATGCCTTTCCGATGCTTTTCCAGTCAAAACGCGTCGGGGAGATCTGCAGTGCACTTTTATTTTTCCGCACAAAATAGACAAATGGAATCAGTCCGCCGACACACTGGCTTGCAAACGTAGCCGCTGCTGCCCCGGCGATCCCAAAAGGAAATACCGCGACAAAAAGGAAATCCAGTCCCATATTTACAATGCCAGCCGTAACCGAGATATACAGCCCGTAATGCTGCTTTCCGGCTGTCGTAAGGAAACTCTGAAAGCTGTTCTGCAACATATAAAACGGCTCCGCGAGAATTAAGATCCGCCCATACAAAACAGCATTCTCACGGATGTGTTCACTCGCCCCGAGCAGATCTACGATCTGCGGCATAAAAAGAAAGCCTGCGGCGGCGATCACCGCAGCTCCGATCAGGAGCAGGAAGATCAGCATGGAAAAAACTTCATTTGCTTTCTTTTTATCTTTCAATCCCAGATAAAAAGCGACCAGTGCGCTTCCGCCGGTTCCGATCATAAACCCAAAGGATGCGATCGCCATAAGCACCGGCATGATCAGGTTCACCGCCGCAAAGGCATTTTTCCCGGCATAATTGGATACAAAAAAGCCATCTACAATGCTGTATACCGATGTCATCACCATCATCGCCACACACGGCAGCACATAACGAATCAGTTTTTTATAGGTAAAATGTTCTGAAATATTTACTTCCATAGTTCTTTCGCTTTCTCCTTTACTGAATTGACCTGTCTTTGCATCAGTCCGAGCAGCAATGCCCGTTCCTCTTCACTAAAACTGGAAAATGCCAAAACATCTGCCTCGATCAGCGGCAGGATCGCCTTTGTGGCAAAGGCATTCCCCGCTTCCGTGATCGCAAGATATTTCACATTCCCCCTGCCTTTTTCACTGACCAGTGCAAGAAGCCCGTCCTCTTTCATTTTTTTTACCGCTGAATTTACGGTCTGCTTGGGCAGAAACCATTTTTCACACAGATCCGTCTGCGTAACCGTTTTATCTTCATTGATGATCAGTATATACAGTATCCAATATGCCGCCGCCGACAATCCTGCTCTTTTTGCTGCCGTTTCCCAGATATCTTCCTGCTCTTTCCACAATCTGTTATATGTTTCAAGCTGTTCCATCAGCTTATCTGATTCTTCTGTTTTCATATAAGGTCTCACCTTTTCACTTAAATTTCCGGTTCCCCACTGCTTTTACTCTGTAAAACGCAGAAAATCCGAAATCGGATCTGATTGCAAGTCCGATTTCGGATTTTGTCAAGTTTTTTCAATTTTTGTCAATTGCGTGATCGTTTTGCTGCTATTTTTCCTGTTTTTCCAGACGCTCTTTCAGTTTCCGGTTCATGCGGTCTGCCACACGGCTCTCCATATAATAACTGATCGCAACAACACTGAAATAGACAAACAGGATAGATCCTTCCATTCCGGCGATCATCCGCCAGTCTGAGAGATAAAACCAGTCAAACCAGAAGCCACAGCCCAAAACCACCACATTTACAAACAGAAAATAGAACAGATTTCGGATCAGCATTGCCTTTTTGGATATTTCTTTTTCCGAATCGGAAACCGGAAAGGCAAGTATCGAACCAAGGCTTGTGAAAAACGAAACCCCTAAGATCTCCCAAAGGATCGTGACATCGAGCTCTGCCTTCCGCCCCCAGAATATCACGATATAAACCGCGGAAACAAATACGACCAGCGTGACGACCCGCATATATATGGTCAGGAAATTTTGTATTATCTTTCTTATTTTTTCCATGGTGTCCTCCTATATCCCAAGCCGTTCTTTTAGCAGCGCGACATACTGCCTTGAAATAATGACTTTTTCTCCATTTTTCAACAGCGCCTCAAATCGCCCGCCAAAGGCAGGCGACAGGCTTTTTATCTTGTCCAGATTTAAGATCGTTGATTTCGTTGCGCGCATGAAGCTTGCCGCGTTTAACTCCTCTTCGAGCTCATACAGCTTGCTTTTTACCTCATAAACCTCTTTTTCACAATAAGCAAATACCTTTTGATCCACACTTTCAAAATAGTAGATCGTTCCCGGTTCGATCAGATGGATCGTTCCATTCTGATATACTGTCAGTTTGTCATTTCCCTGTTTGAATTTTGCCAGAAGCCGCAGCATATCTTCACTTAACTGACTGCATTTTATAATGATCTCCTCTTCCTCTCCGGGCAAAAGATCTAATATGGTTACCTTCATACCGTCCTCTTTCTCTTAGCGATTCAAATGCTTTTTCTTCGAGACAATGATCGTAAGGATCAATGCCACACAGCCACATCCTACCATAAATAGAAGCTGTGCGCCAGTACTTATAAGTTTATCATGCATATTTACGGTAATGCCCATGTACTCCTCATAGCCATCCATGACGGCCTCTGGCAAATCGGTAAAGGTTGTCTTCAATGCTTCCTCACAGCAGACCTTTCGCATGACAGACGCGCCGTGCAGAATTGGAAGATATTTTAAGACACGTGCCACGGAATCCGGCAGATAGCCCATTGGAAGATAAATTCCCCCCACAAAACCGACCAGTGTTCCTACCACCGTTGCGATACCTGACCATGCACTGGTACTTTTTATAAAAAGTGCGATAAGATACATGATAATTGAAAAAATACAAACATTTAAAAAAGTATATACTATAATCCGAACTACCGCGCCGGCCGGAAGCATCTCTCCACCAGATATGCCAATATACGCCACTGCCGCAAAGAACGTCAGAAGGCAGAATACCGTTCCGATCACGACCGCTGAGGAAATATAGGAAAAAGCCACCACACTTTTGGAAACCGGAGCCGCATAAAAACTTTCCAGACGGTGCTCATTCTGATCGCTGATCATCGTTCCGATCACCGTCAGTGTAACGGTCAGTGAATTGACCACCAGGATTCCCGCAAGCGTCCAATACTGTACCAGATGCGTTGCATGCTCCTCATCCAGCGTGGCATCACGCACCCCGCCGTAGGTATTTAACAGATCCGTAACACTGTCCACATTCATCCGCGCAAGGAAAACTCCCATTAACATCAATACAATTAACATAGACAGCAGAGAAAAAAATACTGCCGACCGGTCCCTTAAAAACACCAGACAATTTCGTTTTGTCAGATTCAGATATTTACGCATCTCTTTCCCCTCCTGTCACATTCAAAAACACATCATCCATCGTTCCCTGGATCACTTCAAATCCATTGATATCATTCCGCATCTCATCCAGATACCGCATAGCATCCATAGTCCGGTCTATGCGCAGTGAAATATAAGTATCTTTCCTGAAATATGTTACTTTTTGCTCCTTTAGCCTTGTGATAAGTTCGCTTTCTTTATCTGGTTTATAATATAAGCGCAGCTTATCTTTGGCAAATTCATCTTTAAGTTCAAACGGCGTTCCAAACGAGATCAGCTTTCCGTGATCCATGATCGCGATATGATTTGCCCGTGCTGCCTCCTCCATATAATGTGTGGTTAAAAATACCGTCATTTCCATCTCTTTTTGCAGGTCGTGCACGGTCTCCCACACCTTTTTTCTGGTTGCCGGATCAAGTCCCGTCGTCGGCTCATCCAAAAACAGGATATCCGGTGCATGCATGAGCGCCGCTGCAATCTCCGCCCGTCTTTTCTGCCCTCCGGACAGCTTTCTGTATGGTCTTTTTAAGACATCCGAAAGCGCCAGGATCTCTGTGACATGGGCAAGATTTTTTCTTAGCTTTGCCTTATCCGTCTCATAGAGTCCGCCCCGGATCAGCAGATTCTCACGGACACTCAGCCGGTCATCCAGACAGTTGTTCTGATAAACCACTCCGATATGATGTTTGATCTTTTCGTCGTCTTTTCCAAGCCGGTCCCCCAGGATCACCGCACTCCCATCCGTAGGTGGAAACAATGTACAGAGCATATTGATCGTCGTTGATTTTCCCGCGCCGTTTACACCAAGGAACCCAAACAGTTCACCCTTTTTTACGGAAAAGCTGATGTCATCCACCGCTTTTACGTCCCGGTAATACTTTTTTAAGTGTGATACTTCAATTACTGTCTGTGCATTTTCTATATCTTGCATATCTTTCATATCTTGTATATCATTTATGTCTTTCATATCTACTGTCTCCCTCCATTTTCATTTTTTAATACGCTTTTTCCCGCTTCTCCTACACTATACGCACTCCGCATTTCCTTTTCAAGAGCTGTTCCGTTAAGCTGTAAAAAACGACTGGTAAGATGTAAAAAGGAGACGGTATCTTCCGTCTCCCTGTTATCTGATGCACCTCTTATATCTTTTTTATCTCTCCACCCGGTTCATGGAATCCATAAATTTTACATATTCCTCTTTGGTATAAACCGGTTTATAATCTGCTACCGTCTTTTTTGCCGCAGCCGCGCCGTCCTTTAATAAATGATACGCTGACAGCGCAAATATCTTGGCTGTTGTGATATAGGCAAGCTCCTCATCTACGATATCAAAATCTACCGAATGCAGTCCACTCACCTTTCCTCCGGTGTTAAAGGTAAGTACCGGCTGAATATGCTTCAGATCCCCGACATCGGTAGAACCGCCGGAGTGAAAGCCGGTGTCCGCCTTTGTGATCCTGTATTTCGTACCCTCTGTAGCTGCCTCTGCTGCAGCTAGAACCGCAGGATTCGCCTCCTCCGCCAGATTCGGCAGATAGCCCGGCAGTGTGGTGATCTCATAGTCCGATCCGATCGCATATGCCCCTGCTGTGAACGCTCTGGAAGTTTTTTCATCTGCATCCACGATCGCATCAATATTTGCCGCCCGCACCAGCGTCTCGATCACAACCTCATCCGGTACGACATTTACGAGGTTTCCGCCTTTGGTGATGATCGGATGTACACGCACAGAATCCTTATCCTGAAATGTCTCACGCTGAAATGCCAGCGCGGAAAGTCCAAGTGTCGCCGCATTTAACGCATTCACGCCAAGATGCGGTGCTCCTGCCGCATGTGCTGCCTTTCCTTTATAACGGATGATCTTTGACACAAATCCGTTTCCGGTTCCGCTTCCAACCAGCACATCCTCATCTCCGATGTGATGCACCACACTTAAGTTAATGTCATCAAACGCGCCTTCCCGGATCAGCTCGCATTTTCCGCCGCCGTATACGATCTTCCCCTGCTCCTTTAACTGGTTTTTATATTCGATCTCGCCGTACTCCTCCGCCGGAACTGCAAAAAACACAACCTGACCATCCAGTGTTTTCGCGATCCCCGGGTCTGTCAGTGCAATTGCAGCGCCGATGATACCCGCAAGCTGCGCGTGATGTCCGCAGCAATGTGCCGCCTGCGTTTCCGGATTCACATATTTATGCTCCGGGATGCGCAGCGCATCCAGTTCCCCGATCAGCGCAAGGCTGGTATTTTCTTTTTTCTCCGGATTCAGATACCCTTTTACACCGGTGATCGCAAATCCATCTTCCACCTTCAGTCCGAGCTTTTCCAGGAACTCCTTTGCCTTCTGTGAGGTGCGGAACTCTTTATAGCCAAGCTCCGCATGTGTATAGATATCTCTGGCAAATGCGATGATCTCATCTCTGTGCCGGTCGATCTGTTCTATGATCTTACTTTCTGTTGCATCCATGTCTTTCCCTCCTTATTTCTGTCTTTGCCCTGTTCTTTATTCAAACAGGGAATCCGGTACATACCATAATCCGTCGTTATTTTCGTCCAGATACTGTTTAAATTCATCGGAATGATATGCATCTACGATCGCCTGTGCCCATTTTGCGTCTTTGTTTTCTTCCTTTACTACAACCTGTAAGATCAGATGATCTAAAATATCTTCATTCAAAAGCGCGGTGGATGGATCGATACCTGCATTGTATACAATACTTCCGGTGATGACCGCATAGGAAAAGTCGCTGAGCGTCGTCGGGATATTGGTCGAAGATAATTCCACAAACTCCAGGTTGTGTGGGTTCTCCACGATGTCTGCCTGTGTTACTTCTGCAATATTCTTATCCGGGTCTAACTTGATCCAGCCTGCTTTCTGAAGCAGTGCATAGGCACGCGCTGTATTTGCCGCATCATTCGGCACTGCGATGGTATCTCCGTCTTTTAACTCATCCAGTGATTTGTGTGTTGCGGAAAAAATACCTGCCGGAACAGTCGGGATCGGTGAGATCGGCACCAGATCTCCGTCGTAGGTCGCGTTGAAATTCTCCGCATAAGCGGTATGCTGCTCTACATTAAAATCGATTTCTCCGTCGTTTAAAGCAATATCACTCTGCAGGAGATCGGAAAAATCCACTTCTTCTACCGTGTAGCCCTCTTTTTCGAGGATCGGTTTGATCGCATCCTCAAATAAAACCGTATATGGTCCTGCTGCTTTTCCGTATTTAATCGTTGTTTTCTCACTGTTTGCTGCTGTTACCGTATCTGCTGCGGTGGACGCTTCCACATCTGCCTTTCCGGCCGTCTCTGTTTTGGCTGATCCACATCCTGCTGCCTGAAATGCTGCTGCTGCAATAATTACTGCTGTTGTGATCTGTTTTGTTAATTTATTAAATTTCATAATGTCTCCTCTTTCTGCCGGTTTCCCCGGACTTTCTGATTATTTTTTATTTTTCTGTTACTGTTTTTGTTTTTCTTTTCTGTTGTTGATTTTCCTGTTTCTGTTTCATGCTGCCACTTCAGCGTGCCCGTTTGATCTTTGCAGATGCCCAGGTTCCAAGATTCTGGATGAGCTGCACCACAATGATCAGGATCAGTACGGTAAAGAACATCAGGCGGTTATTGAACTGCTGGTATCCATAGGTAAGTGCGATATTTCCGATACCGCCACCGCCAATGTAGCCTGCCATTGCGGTTGCTCCGATAAGACCGATCGTTCCTGTCGTGATCGTAAGAATCAGAGAACCAAGCGATTCCGGCAAAATAAAGTGCCATACGATCTGAACCGGTGTCGCTCCCATTGCTTCCGCCGCCTCGATAATGCCGTATTTTGTCTCAAGCAGCGCTCCTTCCATCAGTCTTGCCAGATATGGCGCAATGTAGATCGTGAGCGGAACCAGTGCCGCTTTCGTTCCGATCCTCGTTCCCACAAGCACCTTTGTGAGCGGCATTACGCATACCAGCATGATAATGAACGGCGTGCTCCGGATCACGTTGATGATGATGTTTAAAATTCCGTTTACGAAACGGTTCTGATACATACCGTTCTTTCTCGTAAGATAAAGTAAAATTGCAAGCGGAAATGCGATGAGTGCACCGATAAACAGTGATATGCACACCATGTAAATGGTCTCCGCCCCTGCTGTCAGCAGTTTGTCTGTTGAAATTCCAAGATATGCTTCCATTTTTCTCCTCCTCTTTAAGATGCTTTTGGTATTTCATACGGGATGTAGGCAACTCCCGATTCATTTAAGTATTGCTTTGCCCGCTCAAGCTCCTCTTTTTCCCCGGTCATATGTATGATGATGATTCCAAGGACTTTATCTTCCAGCTGGCTGATGTTTGCGAATAAGATGTTGGTCTCCACATCAAACCGCTTGTTTACCTGCGCCAGCACTGAATCCGTATTGCTGCTGTCCAGGAATTTAAGCCTTAACAGCTCTCCGTTTCTTTCATCGGCACGGATGCTCTCAAACAGGCTCTCCGGCACCGAATCGTTGATGACAGAACGTACAAAATTGCGTGTGGTCGGATGTTTCGGATCACTGAAGATGTCAACCACGCTTCCCTGTTCCACGACCTTTCCATATTCCATCACCGCCACCTGATTGCACATTTCCTGGATCACATTCATTTCATGCGTGATGATCACGATCGTGATCCCAAGTTCCCGGTTGATCTTTTTTAACAGCTGTAAGATGGATTCCGTTGTCTTGGGATCGAGGGCGCTTGTTGCTTCGTCACAGAGCAGGATGGACGGGTCCGTCGCAAGCGCCCTTGCAATGCCGACCCGCTGTTTCTGTCCGCCGGAAAGATTTGCCGGGTAGGCATCCTTTTTCTCGGTCAGCTCCACAAATTCCAGAAGCTCTGTAACCTTTTTTTCGATCTCCGCACTGCTCTTATGATTTAGCTTCATCGGAATCGCGATGTTGTCATACACGGTTTTGGATTCCAGCAGGTTGAACTGCTGAAAGATCATTCCAATCTGTTTCCGCAGCTTCCGAAGCTCCGGTTTCGGAAGCTTATTCACATCTTTTCCCTCCACGAAGACTGTTCCGCTATCCGGTTTTTCAAGCGCATTGATCATGCGCACCAGTGTGGATTTTCCAGCACCGGAAAAACCGATGATCCCGTAAATATCTCCTTTCTCGATCGCAAGGCTTACATGGGATAATGCCTCGATCTTTTCCTTTTTCTGTTCAAATGTCCGACTGATATCATTTATCTCAATGACCACTTTTTTCTCCTCCTCAGATTCTATGATTTGATTCCTTGCAACGCAAAAAGCAGGTGGCACATTCATGTGCCACCTGCTTCCCTTCGCTCTATCTAAAAACCCGGAATCAGATATGAACATGCATGCGCAAATAGACCGTATGATCCTTCATACAGCAGCACATCATCATATCCATACCTTTATTCACTTTTACAAAGCTGTTATTGCGTACCTGATATGTCTTCATATCTGTTCTCTCCTTTCTCTTCTTATTATTCTTAATTCATATAAATCATATATTTCATATCGTTTTGATAGGATTACTATACATTAAACCACAGGCGATGTCAATACATTTTTTCAATAAATTTTAAAAAGAGCCGGAAAGCCTTGATATTCCGGCCTTTCCGACTCAAAAAAATTTATCTTTTCATCTGTTTTCTGCGGATCACCACAAAGCAAAGAATATGTACAGACAGGGTAATGATCCAGGTGATCGGGTAAGACAGATAGACTGTTGTCACCGAATGATAGCAGTCGATCTGGAATACCGTGGCCAGCCATACCAGCCGCAATCCACAGGCTCCGATCAGTGACACGATCATCGGCATGACCGAATAGCCCACGCCGCGCAGTGCGCCCACCATGACATCCATAATTCCGCAGAGCGCATAGGTTCGTGCAATAATGCGAAGCCGGTGCATACCAGCTCCAATGACCGCCGGGCTCGACGAATAGATGCCAAGCAGCGGATGCCCGAACAGTACACAGGCATTTCCAAATACCAGACCTACCACAATAACACAACACTCACCCGTGATCGCGATCCGGTTGATCCGCTCCTGTTTACCAGCGCCAAAATTCTGGCTGGTAAACGAGATCGTTGCCTGATAAAACGAGTTCATTGCCATGTAGACGAATCCCTCGATGTTGGCCGCTGCCGAATTTCCTGCCACTACCGTTGCTCCGAACAGATTGATGGAGGACTGGATCACGACATTCGACAAGGCAAACACAATGCCCTGAAATCCAGCCGGCAGTCCGACTTTTAAGATCTGTGCAAATTTATCCGGATAAATATGAAGCTTACGCAGTTCCAGATGAATACTGCCCTTTTCCCTTATCATACAGCCGAGCACAAGCAGCGCGGAAACCGCCTCTGAAATCACGGTTGCCAGCGCCACGCCCGCAACATCCATATGGAAACAGATCACAAATAACAGGTTCAGCACGATATTAACACATCCCGCGCCAAACAGATAATACAGCGGCCGCCTGGTGTCACCGACTGCCCGAAGCAGTGCACTGCCGAAATTGTAGACCATCGTGCCCGTCATACCCAGAAAATAAATTCTAAGATACAACACCGCAAGGTCTAAAACCTCTTCCGGCGTCTGCATCCAGATCAGGATCTGCCTTGCTCCTACCACACCGATAACCGTCAGAATGATGCCGCTTAAAATACTTAAAAGCATTGCTGTATGTACGGTCTTTCTGAGCTCCTCATCCTGCTTTGCCCCGTAAAAACGTGCGGCTGCCACATTCGCTCCGATTGACAGCCCCACAAACAGGTTTGTAAGCAGGTTGATCAGCGCCGTATTTGAACCAACCGCCGCCAGGGAATTATCCCCTGCAAATCTGCCGACCACCACAATATCCGCCGCATTAAACAATAACTGCAAAATACTGGAACACATCAGCGGGAGCGTAAAGATCAGCATCTTTTTTAAGATGGAGCCGCTGCACATGTCCATTTCATAATTTTTCTTTTGTTCTTTTTCTTTCATAATCCTGTTACTGCTCCTTATACCAACGGGGAAAACAGCCTTAAGACACCTCTTCCCACTCTCGCCAGCACAGATTTCCGTCTGTTATATTTTTCCGTAACTTCTGTACTTGCCGCAAATATTTCATCAAAATCTTCCCGGATCTTTGCCACCGCATCATAGTGATACAGATACACACCATTTTCAAAATGCAGATACAGGCTGCGATAGTCCAGATTGATCGTTCCGACAGTCGCTGCCTGTCTGTCACAGACACACTGTTTCGCATGGATAAATCCGGGCGTATACTCATAAATACGCACACCGCTTCTCGCAAGCTCTGAATAGTAGGAGCGTGTCATCTGATAAACCATTTTTTTATCCGGAATGCCCGGTGTCACAACACGCACATCTACCCCGCGCTTTGCCGCCATCCTGAGTTCTCTGGACATTTCATCCGTAATGATCAGATACGGCGTGGTAAAAAAGATCTCGTGCTTTGCATTCTTGATGAGATTCATATACACATTTTCACCGGTTGTTTCATGATCCAACGGGCTGTCCGCATACGGCTGGACAAACCCGTGTTCCTTCGCTGTATACTCCACGCGCGGCAGATATTTTTCATAATCCGTATCGGTCTTTTTTACCGCATTCCACATTTCCAGAAACATCACTGTGAGATTTATTACTGCATCTCCGGTTAACATAACACCCGTATCTTTCCAGTATCCATACGGATGTGTACGGTTAAAATACTCTTCCGCAAGATTGTATCCTCCGGTAAATCCTACTTTTCCGTCAATGACCGTGATCTTTCTGTGATCGCGGTTATTCATGAAAATATTTAAAAACGGATGCATCGGATTGAATACACGGCACTGTATCCCAACCGATTCCATACGCTTGATAAAGTCATTGTTGATAAAAACGAAGCTGCCGACGTCATCATAAAATACTCTGACCTCAACGCCTTCTTTTACCTTCTGTACCAGGATCTCCTTGAGCTCCAGAAATGCACTGGATTCTTCGATCGCATGATACTCCATAAATATAAAATGCTTTGCCTTTTTTAACTCCCTCTTCTGTGCTTCCAGTCCCTCTTCTGCCGTCTTGTGAAATTCGACATCCGTATTCTGCCAGATCGGGTAGCCCGCATAATTCCAGACATAGCGCGCCTGATTGGCAGCCGCAAAATCCGTCTCCTCCAGATTCTTTAAAACTTCCTCATCCTGCTTAAGTGTTCCCTCCAGATCCGCATCGATCTTTTCAAAATGTTCGCGCATGTGTTTTGTTGCCCCGGGACGGCCAAACAGGAAATACAGACAGAGTCCAAGTACAGGGAATGCCAGTATCGCTATGATCCACGGCAGCTTAAAACCCGCATTCATGTCTTTTCCATAAATATAAAAGGCCACACAGAGTGCCAAAAAACTGCTTCCCAGTGAAATCCCCGTAGAATAGGCATTCAGTTTGAGGAAAAGCATTACGATCCAGACCACCTGTATCACAAATCCAAGTGCTGCAAAAATTAATCTTCCTATGCTGTTTTTTACCGCCGTTTTCGCTTCTGTACGCATATTACCATTCCTTTCCACTTTATTTAGTATTACTACTCTACTCCTATTTTACACAAGATACAAGAAAAACTCTCATTTAATATATCGTATTTTCAAATCTTTTTCAAATGCGCCGTAAGGCGCAAAAGAAAATTTATCCCAAAACCAAACAGATCAATACACCTTTCCGCTTCCGCGACCTTCCTGCAATGCCGGGATACGTTTTGACATGATCGGATGATCTGCTATCATATTGACAAACCAGATAAAAAATCCTTTCATCCCACGTAATTCCTTCAGGTAATCCTCTTTGTCAACCATCTTATACAAATGCCGGTCAACGGTCAACATCAGCATAGAATCAATGCCGTCTACGCCGGTCAGCCGTTGTGCCAGACGATCACAACTGAATTCACGCGTTCTGGAAGCAATCGCCCCGATTACCGGTATACGCATGGCAAACCAGATCGGCAGATTGTAATGCAGTGTTGCATGCCCATAGTAAATATGTGACATTTCATGCGCAATCACAAAATTTAACGCATCCATATCATGGTATTCCCGGTAAGCCACCTCAAAAATTTCCGCATTGATCAAAATCCACTGCCTCCGAAAAAGGAAAGTGGAAAAAGCATTTAATACCCCGGATTCCTGTTTTACATATACTTTTGGCACTTTGATCCCCAAACGACTGGCATATTGCTCGATCGTATGGTATACCTCCGGGAAATTGTTTTCCGTGATACGAACCGAATTTGATCGATACATTGCATAATATATATACAGAAAAATATAGCCTGCGACGAGAATAAACACTCCATATGCCAGCGCTGTTACTTCCATCGGCAATTCCTTTTCCGGTTCTTCCAAGGTTTCTTCATAATTTTCCTGTAAACGCTCTCCATAATCCTTTAAATCATTGTAATTTTCAGAAAAATTATGTGCAAACAGCGCAATCACAACAACAATCATCAGAATATTGATCACGATCAGTCTGCGATACCAGCGTTTTTCCAGACGGTGTCTCAGCGTTTCGCTTACCTCCTTCGTAATTGGCATCTTCTTCTCTTCCAGTGTCATATCATAGGTAAGTCGGTTACCAAATATCTTTTTATACCGTTCCAGTTCTTTCTTTTCGCTTCTTTTCATATCTCTCAACCATTCCTTTGCTATTTTTTCGACATACTTACTATAATACAAAGGAAAAGAGAATGGCCCTTTCTGTCGTAAAAGGTCATTCTCCTGTCGTGAATGATTCTTTATTCCGATGCCGTCGTAGTGATCGGCAGAAAAATCGTTACGGTAAATGTATCTTCTTCCATATCCGCCGTAATTTCTCCACCGTATTTGCTCACGGTCTTTTTCATGTTCTGCATCCCGTATCCATGTAATTCTCTGTTCTGCTTTGTAGTAAAGCGATTTTGGGCCAATAACTTATTGGGACGATTTTCCGGTTCCGTGGTATTTTGCATGGCAATCATATAATAAGTATCGGTTCGTTTTATCCGCATGCAAAAACGGCGCTCTTTCTTTACCTTCTGCAATGCCTCAATGGCATTGTCCAATGCATTGGAAAAAATAGTACAGATATCAACTGGGTTCATCTTAAGCCCTTTGTCCAGCACGCCGTCAATCTCATATGAAATATGCAATTGCTCCATCCGTTCGATCTTCGATGCAACAATACCATCCAGTAAATCTGACCCTGTAACGCATTTCGGAGACAATGCCGACACACGTCCTAACAATTCATCCACATAATCGCCGGCCTCCCGATATCTTTCCTTCTGTTGTAACATCTGCACAGTCATTAAATGATTGATCATGTCATGGCGGAATCTTCTTGTCTCCTCCTGCTTTTCTTTGTATTGTTCAAAATGCTGCAGTTGAAGCTCCAACAATTCCTGCTGATGTTTCTGTCCCATTTCATAGTATACGGATAATCTATTTTTAATCATGAATAATGGCGTGACAATGTATACAATAGAAATACAGGCAATCAGCAAATATCGATAGCCTTTTGGCAGTATGGTTATATCATCTGTTATGGATAACACAACAGAAACTACATAGACCAGCAGACTAAACAGAATCATGAGAATCCGTTCCCTGCACCGGAAGTTCAGACAAATTCCTTTGCGAAGCAATCCAAAATACAGGTATATCATAAATACTGCACTTATCATGGTAACCATAAGGTCAAACGGCTTTTGATCCATATATTTAAACTGCTCTGCCAGAGCTGGATCTGCCATCACAAATACGATTCCGCAATAAAAAGAAATAGACATCATATAAATCAAAAATGTATCTACAACAGCCCGAACTCTGCGCAATACTCTCTTTTTATCCCCACGCAGATATATGCCCATACTGAGAAATGCAATAATTCTTGAAATGTTACTGTATACGTCACATCCACTTACCATAGCAATCGATTCAAAAATAATATCCAATGTCGCCGCCATCAAGATCAAACCGATACTTTTCCAGTCTGCTACAATACTTTCTTCAAATAACACTTTTGACATTACAAGGAAAACCATAAGTAAAATTATTTCTTCCAGAAGCATGCTGCCAAATATATGCACACTCATTATAAAGCACTCCTTTTCGTATACATAATCAATGCTTCCTTAACACTTTTTTCCCTCGTTCTGCTAAGCGGTATTATGTCCTGATTATCAACCAAAATATCTCTTCCTGCAATCCGTGCGATGTGGGATAAGTTCACAAGATAGCTCCGATGGCAGCGCACAAAAAAATATGGATTTAGCTGTTCTTCATAATCCCTGATATTATACCTGCGTAAATACTCCCTGTCCCTGGTAACGATACGAATATCCTGGTTGCAGGCTTCCATATATAAAATATCACGAACTGAAACCATGACCATCTCATCCTCTGCTTTTAACAGAATCTTCCTGGCTTCGGAATTTTTCTCTATCAAATGATTGATAATCTCTGTAAGCTGTTCCTTTTTTACGGGTTTTGTCAAATACCGAAGGGCATTTACCTCGTATCCCTTAAGTGCATATTCCAGATGCGATGTCAGAAATACGAGTGCCGTCTCCTGATCCAACTCCCGCAGTTTTCTTGCCACAGACAATCCATCGATACCCGGCATTTCAATATCCAAAATGATAAGATCATAGCATATTTTTTCTGTAGAAGCAATCAATTGACGCCCATCCTGAAATACATAGATTCTCAAGTCCAAACTTTTGTATGCTTCTTCTAACTGCGCTTTCGTTGCTTGAAGATGTACCAATTCGTCATCACAGATTGCGATTTTCAAATGAATTCCCCCCTACTGTTTATTCTTTTCTTCTGTAACCCGGTTCCATTTTTTTACGCACTCATTTTTTAGTATAGCTGATTAACAAATCAAATACAATGTCCGTTCTTCATGAGCAATATTCCTTTTATAAGGAACAAAAGAAATGCCAATGCCGTGGCATAGGTCTCTCTGGTCAGTGCCAGAAACACCACTGCAAGAATGCTAAGTACCATTGAGATGACAAGCAAAAATTTTAATTTCCCGCGCTCTCATACGCATGCGTTCCCCTGTTAAACACCAGATATGCAATACCAAAAAATACAACCGCAAGGATACATTCCACACCGATCGTGTTCCATGGGCTGACCGATGGCTTTAAGAAGTAGCTTGCCGGCAGATATGCCACGAATGCAAATGGAATGATCCAGGTAATCACAACACGGACCACGCGGGAATAGATCTCAGTCGGATACTTGGCAAAGTCTGCAAGCTGGTATGCCGTATAGAGCACCGGTCCACTGATCTTCATCCAGAAAGCCAGCGAAGCAAACAAGAGCTTGATCGCGGTATAGATCACTGCCCCTGCCAGGATAGAAACAACGAAAAATACCACATGTGCCCCATCTACCAGAACAATTCCCTTTGAAAGGGAAACAATGATCAGTATCGTTCCAACCAAAAGCTCACCAAGCGCATCCGGCTGCAGCTTTTCGCAGATCACCTGGAAAAACAGATTCATAGGCCGGAGCAGATAACGGTCAAACTTTCCATTGACAACAAGCCGCCAGGCAACCAGCCAGATATTGTCTGTAAACAGATGATCGATCCCACGCGGGATCTGTGCAAAACCATAGATAAAGATCAGCTCTGAAAGTGTCCAGTCTCCAAGCGACGGGATCTGCCGGAACACCAGGAACAGGAATGCGATCCCTGCCGCCTGTGTGAAGAAAAAGCCCATCAGCCCGATCAGAAAGTCCGCCTTCGACTGCACCAGAAATTTAAAGAACTGTTTCACAAAAACCTTATATAAACGCATATATCTTTTTAATGTTTTCATAATGTCCTCCTTAACCGCCAAGAACCACAAGCCGTCTTGTGATCTTGCTCCACAAAAACGATCCAAGTGCATACAAAAGTATGATCCATACGACCTGCCGAAGCAGCACAAAGCAAAGCTCCATTCCCGTGTATTTTCCAAGGTAAACCATTACGGGCGTATAGATCATGGAAGAAAACGGCAGAAAATCAAATGCACGCTGCAATGTCACCGGGAAAAAACTGAGCGGGATCAGCTGACCACTTAAGAATCCAAGCAGCGCCTCCTTTGCCATCATCATACCAAACATGTACGTTGTCACAAATGCGATCATTCCGAAGCAGAAGTCAAACAACAGATGAATGAGGATACTAAAAAAACAGCTGATCACATACAAGATCAGATTCTGCACAGATGTTACCGGCATGCCAAGAACAGTTACCTTATAGATCTCAAGTCCAATCCACACAAAAATACCCGGTGCGAAAAAACGATAACACACATTCCCCAATGCCTTAAAAAGCAGACTCATCCGATAGTCGATTGGTTTGATCAACATCATTGCCACAGATCCTTCCATGACGTTATCACTGATCTCATCTGCAATCCCGACTGTCACCATATTGCTTGTAACATAGGTCATAAAAATATAGATGACCATCTCATTTCCTGTAAGCCCTCCAAGCGTCCCGTCCGGAGAGCTCCCGTAAATTGCCATCCAGAGATAATAGGCAATAAAGGAACCAAACAGACTGCATATCATAAACAGGTAAAAACTTCCCTTATATGCAAGATTCCGCTTAAACTCATTTGCCAGAAATGGCAGATATATCCGTATCTTACTTTTCATGTGAAAATACCTCCTCCTTTACAGTCCATGATTATAGATAGCCTTTACGATCTCTGACAATTCCGTTTCCTGAATTTTAATATCCTTTACTTCCGTTTTTTTCATAAAACAGGCGATCACATCCGATACCTGGATGTGGTTTTTATCAAAGGAAACCTCCACACTGTTGCTTCCATCCTCTGCCTGAATTACAAATGAATCCGGCGGAACGGCTAACTCACCCGCCAGATCAATACCCCTAATATCACTGATGTTTCTTACCTCCATGATAACCTTCCGCATCGTGCCATAGGTATCCTTTAACTCTTCCAGCGAACCATCGTAGATCTTTTTCCCATCATCGATCACAATAATACGGTTACATAACTCTTCAATATCGCCAATGTCATGTGTGGTAAGGACGACCGTCGTCTGATACTTCTCATTGATCTCGCGGATCGCATCACGGATATTATCCTTAACGACCAGATCCAGACCGATCGTCGGTTCATCCAGATAAAGTACCTTCGGATTATGTAAAAGTGCCGCGCCAAGATCGGCACGCATGCGCTGTCCCAGGGACAGATTTCTTACCGGTGTTGTCCAGAATTCATTCAGTTCCAGCACACGGTTTAAAAATTCCATCCGGCTGTTATAATCCTCATCACTGACATCATAGATCTCCTTTAAGATCGTAAAGGATTCCGAAAGTGGAAGATCCCACCAAAGCTGTGTACGCTGACCAAAAACAACACCAATATTTTTCGCATTGTTTTTTCTCTCCCTGCTCGGATCTATGCCGTCAACCAGGCACTTTCCCTTTGTTGGTGTAAGAATCCCCGTCATCATCTTGATCGTTGTAGACTTTCCCGCACCATTACTGCCGATATACCCTACAATCTCACCCTTATCAATCGTAAAAGAAATATCATCAACTGCTACCTTACGCTCCTTTTCATTTGAAAAAAGTCCTTTGACCGCGCCCTTTAGTCCCGGATACTTTTTCGCTGAAACAAATTCTTTTGTTACATTCTTTACTTCAATCATAACCTGTAAATTTCCTCCTCAATGCAATTTCTGTTTTGGTAATAAGGAAAAAACTACCGAATCATAAAATTGTTGTTCCTAATTCGTATGCTTTTTCTAATCCTTCTGTATTTTTTACATCGCCTTTATCTTTTGCGCCCCTCACGAGCACCATTCCCGCATCCTCAAGCTGAAAGAAATTTAATACCAGCCGGTATTGCATCTTAATTGCATCAAACAACTCTGGCAGTGTAGCTGCTCCAACTAATATAAGTGCAAGTTTTTTGATTTTAAACTCATTTCGCATAGGTGTATGCAGCCTATCTATAAGTGCCTTCAGTTGTGCACTGACACCGTAAAAATATACTGGTGATGCAATAACAAGAACATCTGCCATTTTCAGTTTTTCATAAATCCCCTGCATATCATCCTTCTGAAAACACTTGTGCCCTTCTCTTTCAAAACAGGTATTGCATCCTATACAAGGATTCACTTTGTAATCTGCTACTGAAATTATTTCTACCGTATTATTAATTTCTGCTCCAGATACAAATGCATGTACAAGCATATCTGTGTTTCCACCTTTTCTCACACTACCTGCTAAAACAATAATATTACTCATTATCTGACTCTTCTCTCTTTCCTATATAAAATAAACAAATAGACGCAGGCAAAAATATCATTTCTGCACTGCGTCCTGGCGTCTGGCTCCCCATATTCTCAATATTAAAATGCTATCATCTATTCTCATACCTCTTCTTTTCGATTCGTGTTCATGGTACACCTTCATCCGCATTCGTTATTATATTATAATCTTTCGGCTACCATTCGTTAGTCCAATGATAATACATACTATAGGAAATTTCAAGTAAAATTTTATTTTAATCACCCTTTGACCCGTTTACAATTATACGTTCGAAATACTCCAAAGGAACCAGAAAATGTTGCGTTTCCTTCCTTACAGTAGTATCATTGCGTTGACACAAATATGAAGGAGGATTCTGTTTATGAAACTGAAAACCAAACAAATTACTGTCACCGCAATTCTGCTTGCAATCTGTATTGTAAGCCAGTTTTTCAAAAATTTAAGTGTATATTTAACCGGACCGATCATTAACGCAGCCCTGATACTGACTGTCATTTATACCGGTGTTGCCTGCGGCGTGATCTTAGGAATCATTACCCCGATCACTTCCTTTTTCATTACGGGAAGCCCGATCATGGCAGCTATTCCAGCCATGTTTCCGTGTATCATGATCGGAAACATCATTCTGGTCGTTTCCGTAGCGCTTCTTCGAAAAAAATTTGGAAAAACCGCCGGTCTTCCGGTATCGATTGCAATCGGCGCTGTACTGAAAGCACTGTTTATGGGAATCCTGATCTCCCTTATCATTCTGCCCAACATGCTTCCGGCAAATATGCTGCCGAAAATGCATGTGCTACAGCTTCAGTTTTCTGTCACACAGCTTATCACTGCACTGATCGGTGGTGTCTACGCCATCATCATTTTTACTGTACTTCGTAAAACTTCACTTGGTGAACAGGCGTAACGCAGTCTGTAACTGCACAACAAAAGAAACCGGGATGAAAGTCCATTCCGGTTTCTTTTTTCATGACCAGTACCATCTCTGAAAACCTGAAGTTGTAAGCTTATTCGATCCATTGTATATTCCAAAGCAGATTGCCGCCGGAATAAGAAACGATACCAATAGCAGTACACGTCCTTTTTCTGCCCCAAACTTGAATACAAGGGGGATTGATATACTACCAAAAATAAGGGATATTACCCATGCAACCAAAGTTAAAAACAATAGTTTCCCAATCCCGGCAGGGTCAAAAGAAACCTTTTTCAAAATAACTCCACCGATTGACCCAACCACCATTCCAAACAGGCTCCCAATCGCGCAGAAGATTGCCAGTACAGTGAATTTCCCGGCTACCAGATCTTTTCCTGATATGGGTGTAATCATGGCATACCGTGTCCATTTAGAAGCATCATCAAAAGAAAATGTCGTAACAATCATCATGCTGCATAAAATCGCACACCCAAAAATATATCCCTCAACACCGGAAGTTGGTATAAAGGCGATTGCATTTTTGTATTTTCGCTTTGCCTTTTCTTTATCCGATACAAGTACATTCCACTGATAATCGTCTTTGCGATAAGCAAGAATTTCCGTTTTATCAATCTGGTCGAAAAGCGCTGCGCCACAACGGATAACGCCATAGTGATAGCGTAATTCATCTTTTGTTTTGCAAAAAAGCACTTTCCCTTGATGAATAAATGTAATGTAATCAGCAACTTTCTCTAAATCGGAACAGCTTAGGCTTATGAGAAAGCGCAACAGCTATACATAGTTTCATTTTCATTCCTTTAGAGAGCGTTTTAATCTCTTTGTCTGCCGGAAGCTGAAAGCGTTTCAAAAAATCCTGATACAAGTATTCGTCCCATTGTTTATAGGCTGCAGCAGAAATTTTTCCGACTTTGGCAGGTGTCAAGGTATCATAAAAATTGATACCATCAAATACAACGCCTATATCCTCTTTAAGCTGCTTTGATGAGGACAATTGCTGTCCCCAAAAAGTAACCGTACCACCGTCTTTTTTAATGAGGTCAAGAATTGCATTGATAGTTGTACTTTTTCCGGCTCCATTTTCGCCAATCAGTCCCATGATAGTGCCTTTGGGAATGGAAAATGAGACATTATCTAACGTAAAGCCAGTGTACTGCTTTGACAAATTTTCCACCTGTAAAATAGCGTCCATAGTTAGTCCTCCTCTTGATAGAACATCGTTAAAAGTTCGATTAATTTGTCTAACGATATTCCACTTGTTCGCCCAATGTCAGCAGCCTCCTCCAAATGTTCTTCTGCCAACCGTTGTTGTTCTTCCTGATAAAAATCCTTATTTTGTGCCGATACAAAACTTCCCCTGCCGACAGTTGTTTCGATAAATCCGTCCCTCTGCAAATCTTCATACGCCTTTTGAACCGTAATAACACTTACATGAATAGATTTTGCCAATGCCCGCATAGAGGGGATTGGGTCGCCAGTTTGTAACTCGCCGCTCATAATCATGGCTTTTATCTGTGAGGTTATCTGCTCATATATCGGCTTGCCCGTATTACTGCTTATGATGATTTCCACAACGCCCTCCTCGTCTGTTATTTAGTGTGCTTATCGTATAAGTATAATATATTCAGTTTAAGTACATTTGTCAATAGGGTATTAGAAAATTTATCTCCGTTCATAAAACAATGGAAGCCACACAATCCGTATGGCTTCCATGAAATTTAATTTTGAATATAAAGCATCGAACGCATGAGCAACCGCATGACTATTTGGGACTCCGCCATTTGCCACTGCATGTAATACCTGCCATCCTCCAGCCATTTTTCGCCTGAAAAAAAGAGGATTGTGACCGCACCGATCACACTTAATACGAATAGTACGATATATATCCGCTTCTTTCTCTGTGTCTACATTTGTTTTCCTCCACCATCTTTTTAATCATCATCCTGATTCTATAGATTTTCCCAATCTATTTTTTCATTTCGATAGAAAAAATCATGATCATGTTCTCCAATTTTACGCAGTACACGACATGGATTTCCTACAGCAACAACATTATCCGGAATATCTTTTACCACCACACTTCCGGCTCCGATCACTGAATTTTTCCCAATCGTAACGCCTGGAACAATAGTAGTACCTGCTCCAATCCAAACATTGTCGCCAATACGAACCGTCTTGTTATACTGCAGCGCATCTTCACGAAGTGATGGCTCAATTGGATGATTGGCAGTCGCTATCGTAACATTCGGACCAAACATCACCTTGTCACCGACAAAGATCTCACCATCATCCACCACAGTGAGATTAAAATTGGCATATACCTTATTTCCAAAATGCAAATTCTTTCCGCCCCAGTTTGCATGAAATGGCAATTCAATATAACAATCGTCTCCACATTCAGCAATGTCTGCTTCATATATTTTTGTTTCTGCTCCTGTTCTGATGGACGCAACTGGTTAAATTCCCATAGCTTTTCCATATAAATACTCTGTTCTTCCGCAATCTCTGATGCGTTGGGATTATATATCAATCCCCTCTCCATACGTTCTTTTTGCTCCATATTAACCTCCCATAAAAATCTCATCCAACAATATTGTTACATCTCCTCTGTGCCGGTCACATCGGCGGCACAGGTAAAAAACTGATAATATATTATATCACAAAATGAAGGCGACATGGTGATTTGATCGAAATATCTCTGATCGAAATGCTTCTAATTTTTTATACCGATCAGCAACAGCCATCTGTGGTTAAACATGATCCGTGATCCTTTGATATATGGTGAAAAACCTGTTTTTCTTCCCCCGGACAAATCATCTTTCATAAGATCCACGATCTCTTTTTGAACATCCTCCGGGGTATCTGCCAGTTCCATCCAGTTTTTAAGATCGACTGGTACCAGGGTGGATTCCTCGCATTGCAAGGTAAAGTCTTTCTGAAACATGGTCTCAAATTCTCCCCGGCTTAAGATCCTTGTGTGTGACGGATCACGCATTTTTTCGATCTTATCATCGATCTCTCTTAGCGGTTCTCCGGTGGCTTCCATATCCCAGACGATCAGTTTTCCGCCTTTTTTCAGGACTCTTTGCATTTCACGAAAAGGTTTCTTTGGATCTACGAAATGATGAAGGGAAAGTCTCGTTATCACAAGGTCAAACGTTTCCGCTTCATAAGGCAGTTCTTCTGCATTGCCTGTTTCAAAACAAATATTTTTTATCCGGCTTTCTTCTGCAAGCTTTTTTCCCTGTGCCAGCATTTCTTCGATCAGATCCAGACAGGTGATATCCTTTACAAAGGGAGCCAGCGCCCTGCCGCAAATACAGGTTCCGGCAGCTACCTCTAAAGCATGTTCCGTTCCATTTGCCCCGATTCTCTGAATCAGGTAATCCGTATATTCCGCTTTTGACATATGATATGCCGCAAATTTTTCAGCCTGTTTTTTAAATGATTGTTTCACTGTATCATAATGATCCATCTATTGCACCTCTCTGCTTCACATGTTATGATTATATCGCAATTTACCGGATCTGATTATCAGATTGTGTTCAAATAATATAACAAAATCGTCAAAACAAGGAGATTATATCTATGAAGCAGAATGCATACATCACCTCCAATATCTGATTCCATTTTCTTTTTCAGTAACGAACTGTGGAAATCCCTAAGCCGTCATTTCCTATGTTTTAAATGCTATCATCATTCTGACATCGTGTCAATATATATTTTGACTTTGTGTCAGAATGCAAGCTAAATTTCACAGGACTTCTTGATAAGGTAGCAAGATGTTTTATCAAAACCCTGTATTAACGTCATGAAATAACCTGAAATGTTTTCCATTTCCCTGACCTCTGCCGCCAAAAAAATACCACTCCACGAATTACCCAGTCGCAGACCATCGCAAACGCGATCCCAATGACGCCCAGATGGAACACTACACCCAGAAGCCATGATAAAAATAACCGTCCGGCAATCGTACACGCCACAGAGACATACATCGTAAATTTCACATCGCCAGCTGCCCGGAGGCCATTGCTGAGCGCCCCGGAAAACGGATACGCAAAGGCATTAAACACATTATGGATCAGCACAAGCCAGACCACGCAAATATCCAGCGGCTTCGGTAAACCACCTCATTTTGCGTTCCAAAACAGAGCATTGTGATCGCCACCGCCGAAAATGTCCGGGCGATCAGGGAAGGATACGCCACGCCTGCCACACCTGCTTTCAGCACAAATACGCCTATGATATTCCCGATCACATTGATTATGTTAGAAACCACGGACAGATACATCGTCACGCTGGTCTTTCCTATGCTGCGGTAGATTGCCGCGCCCGCATTGTAGATTGCCAGAGCCGGATAAGAATAAACCGATATCCTGAGGTAAGTGATACAGGCAGCCATAACATCGCTTTCCACTCTGCCAAACATCAGGCCAAGAATCTTCTCGTTTCCAATCAGCACAAGCAGGGCAACCGCAGCAGCAAACAACGTAGAGAATGATAAGAGCTGACTGGCTGCTTCCCCTACATAACTTACTACCACTGTGTCCGCCATTCCCACAAGCATAACCAAAAGCTGCTCTAAAAAAGCGGAATGATCATATTTTTTAATTCTTTGTTGGAAAACAAAACCTTCTGCTGTTCCATACACTTTCCTCCTTCCCCACGGATCTGCCGGGGTATTTCCTCTAATGTCACCTTTGTCCTCTTTCAAAAAAAACAGGTGCAGAAAAAGTGAACTACACTTCTTTTCTACACCTACATTATAATGTTGCATTTTGGTTATATCAAATACTTGGTTTTTATAGTTCATCCATGCCTTTTAGGCATGGATAAGTAAGCCAGCTTCTGCTTATTTCTTCTCATTCTGGCTCATGCAGATTGCTTTCGTCCTTTAATGCGTCTTTGATATACTGAATAAATCGCGCTGCCGCAGGCGCAAAGGGCTGCTGCCTTTTCCACGCAAACACACAGGTAGCCATCAGTTCCGGTGACAACTGACGGCTTAACGTCGGCTGGGTAATATGTAAGGCATCCGCCGCACGGCTGATTCCTTCCTCACGGACTACTGCAAGAAAATAACGAAGCACTCGTATTTCCATGTTTTCTCCTCCATCAGAATCCCAGATTTTCATTGACGAGAATCACATGGATTCTGTCCGTATGTCTGGAATATCTGGTGATCAGGAACTGACAGCAGATGGTATCCGGGGACTTGCAGTCAAAGCACTTGCCCGTCTCCTTACAGGGGGTCTTAATGTCGAATCTCTGCGCGTTGCAGGGAGCCGCCACATTTCTGGCACGCTTCATGGCACCGTCGAGATCGTCACATACCTTATTCAGTCCAACGATAAATACAACCTTCCTCGGCCCCTGTGCAATGCAGGAAACACGATTGGAATTTCCATCGATATTGACCATGATACCGTCACTCGTGATGGCATTCGCGCTTGAAAGAAAGACATCGGCATCATAAGCTGCCATAAGTCCCGCTCTGGCATCCAGCTTGGAGCGGTCAATATAATTGTAATTGCCCGCTTCCAGAGCCTCGATCAGTCCAATCTCATGTGCGCTCATACATCCACCCATGGCGATCCTGCTGCCCTCCGGGATCAGTTCTAATGCCTGCTTTTTTGCTTCTTCTTTATTTGCCGCATAATAGCCGGACATATTCCGGAACTGTAACCCCTTGATCACGGTCTTTGCCAGACATTCGTTGCGTTTTCTGATATTTTCATCCATAAGTACATCCTCCGTTCTGCTACAACCAAAAATTTTTCTTATTGATCCCATTTTATCAAAAAATTTTCAATTTAACTACCCGAAACCACATTTATTATATCAAACCTGTCCAAATTTCTCTGTATTTCCTGAAATAATAAATACTCATAACGATACTACATACTTCTCCCACAGTGATTGACAGCCATACTCCATCGATTCCTAATATCTGTGACAATACTAACACCGGAATGACCATAAAGATCAATGTTCTGCAAAAGGAACGGATCGCAGATGTCTTTCCATCGTTTAATGCAGTAAACCACCCGGAGCCAAATACATTGTATGCCATCATAGGAAAACTGGTTGCCACAATGCGGAATCCATGCAGTGCAATGTTTCGAACATTCTCATTATTTTTGGCAAAGAAATCCACAACGGTTTCTCCTGCGAAATAGCTGAGAAACATTACTATAATACCCGTGATCCCAAGAGTCCGTATACTGATACGGAACAAACTGGAAAGCTGTTCTTTATCCTGTCGCCCCAGATTATAACTGGTAACAGACGAAATTCCGTTGATATATCCACGAAACAGCCCGCCAAACAATCCCTGTGCATACCAAATGATTGACAACGACGCCACTCCATCAGCTCCACCCAGATTCATCAAAATCCGATTAAACAAAATAGTAATAACAGAAAATGCCAGCACGCTGACCATTTCTGAAGAACCATTCACACAACTGTCTATGATTGTCCGAACTCTCCATTTAGGACGGACTACATGCAGGATCGGTTTTCGATTGATACAAAACCAGATAACACCTGTAACCGAAGGAAATGCATATCCGATACCTGTAGCGATCGCGGCTCCTGCAAGTCCCCAGTGAAAAACGGATATAAATAACCAGTCCAGAACAATATTTAGCACACCGCCATTAACAGGGAAAAATCTTCCTGTGCCTCTCTTGTCCTTCCCTCTCCTCGTCTATCACATTAATTTATATCCACCATCAATCTTGATCACTTCCCCATCGATAAACTCTGCGTCATCACTTGCAAGAAACGCTACCAGTTTTGCTACTTCTTCTGGTTTTGCCATACTTGTTTTTTGCCATCTCTACGCCCAGGATCTGTGTAAGAAGAAACGGAGCATACAGATTCACCTGCATAGACTGTTCAAATCCCTGAAGTGTTTTCTTTTTAAACTCATTGTACAATGCCATGCCCGCATTATTTACAAGAACATCTACTTTTCCAAATTCCTGCAGTGCCCTTGCTGCAAGCTCTCTTACTTCATTTTCTTTTGTCAGATCTGCTTTTATCACCGCTGCCCTGACACCATATTTTTCTTTTATATCTTTACTGATATTCTCCGCAGCTTCCCGGCTGTTCATATAGTGAACAATCACATCATATCCTGTGGATGCAAATTCATATACTTCTGCTTTTCCCATTCCTCTGCTGGATCCTGTCACCATTGCAACCTTATTCATTTTCATTTCCTACCTTTCCCAACAATATGTCCGCAAATCCAATACCTGTTCCATTTTGACCAAGAGGCTGTACATCCACCGTCTGAATCAAAACTGTCCATACTGTAAACATTGCAATGAATATACTTCCAATCAGTAAACTTTTTTTCTCGTTTTTTTTCATAATTTTTTTCCGCCTTTCTGTTTTGGTTTGTCCTTCAGACACCTCCACCCTATCAAAAAGCTTAAAACTATGAAAGAAACGCTCATTCACATACGTGATACGATTCGTATCATTCCCGCAAATGCTTGTTTTTCAATGTATTCTTCTGATCATCTATCCTTGCAGCTTCTATTGCTTCGGACACTCCGCCTGCCCCAATAATTTGGGAACATCTCGTGGTTTTAATACCTATTTAGCTGCCATTAGCATTATCAACACACTAAAAGCAAACATGCATACAATAAAACCCAGCATGCAACTAATAATCCCTGATGTCCATAGCGCAGGATGTATTTTTCGACTCTTTCGTGTGATAATAGAAATCACGATTCCAATAAACGAGAATAATGGTCCCAAAAATATAACATCAATATAGGTATACGGCGCATGATTTGCGCTGTAAAAGTAAAGCACAAATGAAAATAATGAGAGCATACCAAACGCAAGTGATATCGAAGCCAATATTTTGTTGGTAGATATTTTCTCCTTCATTGCATAAATTTCTCCTTCAACTTCCGATTTTGTAAAACACATCCGTTTCATATAGACACTTCATCCCACAATTACCGTACATATACAATATATATACTGCTGCTTTCAGTTAGAATTGCTGTAAAGAGTTTCTACTTTAGTACCCCCATATTTGTATCATGAATATTCTTTCACATACTGCAGAAATTCCGGTGTCTTTGACCAGTATTTTACACCCCAGTTTTCAAAATTCCATTCTTCCATGTAATCGTTGCACTCGAAGTCAATATAATATATTTCTTCGTTATGTACAACAAAATTCGTTGGAAAATAATCAATATTTGTATTGGCAGCATATAACAGCGCACACATCCTATGCAATTGCTCAATGTAGTCAGTTTTCATCTTGTCTTCTAAAACCAACTGATAAATCGTGTCACCGTCAATAAACTCCTTCAAAATACGTTCATTTTTCACATCTGTTTCAAGCATGGCAGGCATTTTTATTCCGATTTCTTTCAATTTCTTGTAATCCCTGATTTCTGCCTCAAGCTTGTTTCCGAACTGATAATAATCACAAGGTTCATGATGTATCTGCTTCAAAACATATCTCTTATTTCCAGACTCTGCCAAATAAGAATATCCGCCTTTACCCTTTCCTAACAATTTAATTATTGTATAGCTTTTCCCATTTACGGTCATTTCTTTATTCATGTTTTTTCTCCTCTGTTCTGTGCCACATTGATTTCTGATTTTTGATATTCTGGTTCAATATTACAATAGAAATATGGTTTTTACAAAGGTTAAACGTGTAACCAGCCACAAAATTCTCATTCGATTTTTGTGATATTTTACCCATATTTCAGATTACAACACAATCTTCTTCCATTTTCTCATATGTGGTTTAAACAGTTCTTCCTCACTTAACGAGTCAATCATTGTATATATAGAATTGATATTATCATTTAATTGATTTTTTAACTCTTGCAGTGATAGATGAGCATAGGTATCTGTGAATGGTAACGATGAATACAAAAGTTCTTTGCGTTATAAAAAGTACCTTTGTGATACCAATCTGAAATCCGATGAGCACGGACTTCTTTAGATATAGTTGTTGAATCTTTACATAGAAATGCTGCAATGTCTTTAAAGGGAGTCCCTTTTGCCAGTTCATTTTCAATATAGATCCGATCATTTAATGTAAGATGTTTCTGGTTCCCTGGTATATATTTACTCATAATGATTCTCCTTCTACTGCTGTCAGAAGGAGTACTAACCATAACATGATTGTATGAAAGAGTAAATATCTACTGTGCGAGAGTAAATTCATTTTAGGGGCTGGAACACTGTATTTTTCTGCAATTGACTCTATAGCAAAATTTGTGTATAATTTTGTTATCAAACAAGGAGGTGTTTTTATGCCAGCGATCAAATCAAGTGCTGATTTAAGAAATAATTACAATGAAATTTCTACATTTTGTCATAAATATCCTGAGCCGGTTTTCATTACGAAGAATGGAAAAGGCGACCTTGCCGTTATGAGCATTGAAGCCTACGAAGAACTGACCAGCCGCTTTGAACTTTACAGCCAGATTAAAGAAGGAATGGACGATATTGCATCAGGCAACACCAGACCATTTTCCAAAGCTATGGCTGATATCAGGAGCCGTCGCAGTCGATGAGTTATCAGGTTCATATCACTTCCACCGCAGAACACGATATTATGCGGGCTGCGGATTATATCGAATTTACCCTCAAAAATCCTGATGCCACAGATAATCTGTTAGATGCTGCCACAGAGCAGCTAGGCTCATTAGCCAACCTGCCACAGAAGTTTTGTCTTGTAGATGATCCGGTATTAGCAAGCTGGGGCATTCGTTTCGTAATAATCAATAATTACCTGGCTTTTTATACGATTGATGAAGAAAAGCAAATCGTAATTGTAGTCCGTTTTCTCTATCAGAAAAGCAACTGGACTTCCATTCTTCGGCAGGGGTTTCCTCTCGTTTAAGGAATCTGTTTTTATGCAGGTTCCTTTTTTCGTGCATTACCTCATACTCCTGATACATCATGGATTCATAGTAATATTCTAATTGTGCACGCACATAATCCGAAATACCAATCGGCAATGATTTCAATTTTGCGTTTTGAGCTTTCTTTACATATTTTCCATTCGACACTCTTCCATCCACAGGCTTCTTCGCATCATCTGGAATTAACCAAACGCCCTTTTCTTTTATCGCTCCCTGAATTCTTCCCTTTTTACACATATCATTCACTGAGCGGGAAGAAACGCCCCATTCTATGGCTTTTTCCTTACAATTCTTCGTATGGATCATCTCCAATCATTCGCAATACCGTTCTATTTCTTACGCAAATTATACCTTATTAAACTTACTTATCTGATGCCAAAAAAGACATTCACGCCCGGTATTTTTACCAGACACGAATGTCTTTGATGTTACATGCAGCAATTTACTTGTCTGAAGCTTCCTCCACCGGAACTTTATACGCCACTGCCTCATAAGGCCGCAAAAACGATCCTCCCTCGGTCTTGTAGTTTGTGATCACGATCTTCGCTTTCTTCGGCAATCCGTCAAATGCCACATGATTCGGCGTGAAATTGCATAACACCACCAGCTTTGTATCATCGAGCACACGCTGATACGCAAAGATCTGTTCGCTGTCCTCTGATAGCATCTCAAAGCTGCCGTGTACCACGATCTCTTCCTCATGCCGCAGCTGGATCAGCTTCCGGTAAAAATTGTATACAGAATCCGGATCTTTGATCTGCGCTTTCGCGTTGATCTCTTTGTAATTTTTATTGACCGCGATCCACGGCGTTCCGGTTGTGAATCCGGCATTTTCCTCGTCATTCCACTGCATCGGGGTTCTCGCGTTATCCCTGCTGATCTTCTTTAAATAAGTCATCATCTGTTCTGCCGGGACATCCTGTTTCTCCACCAGCTCATGGTACGCATTGATCGATTCCAGATCCCTGTAATCTGAAAGATTCTCAAAGCCGGCGTTTGTCATGCCGAGTTCCTCGCCCTGATAGATATAAGGCGTACCCTTCATCAGATGCAGGCAGACACCGAGCATTTTCGCGGAACACTCACGGTATTCTCTGTCGTCCCCGAATCTGGAAACCGCCCTTGGCTGATCGTGGTTGCCCCAGAACAGCGCATTCCAGCCGATCCCCTCAAGTCCTTCTTCCCATTTTTTGAACACTTTTTTAAGCTGCACCAGATCGACCGGAGCATCGTTCCACTTTCCGTATTTTCCGCTTCCGAGTTCCACATGCTCAAACTGGAATACCATATTTAACTCGTTTCTGTCTTCTCCCGCATACTTTTTCGCTTCTTCAAGTGTTACGCACGCGGTCTCTCCAACCGTCATAATATCGTATTTTGAGAGCACTTCGCGGTTCATTTCCTGTAAATACTCATGGACATGCGGACCATGCGCGCAATACGGGGTCAGATCCCCATACAGCCCTTTTACCTCACCATCCGGGAAATCCGGATTTTTGGAAATCAGGCTGATGACATCCATGCGGAAACCATCCACACCCTTTTCCAGCCACCAGCGCATCATATCATAGACCTGCGTTCTTACATCCGTGTTATCCCAGTTTAAATCCGGCTGCTTTTTCGAGAAAATATGCAGATAATACATATCGGTCGTCTCATCATACTGCCATGCGCTTCCGCCGAACCAGGATCCCCAGTTATTCGGCTCTTTTCCGTCTTTTCCCTCTTTCCAGATGTAAAAATCACGGTACGGGTTTTCCCTGCTCTTTCTGCTCTCCACAAACCATGCATGTTCATCGGATGTATGGTTGACCACGAGATCCATGATGATACGGATGTTGCGCACATGCGCTTCCGCCAGAAGCCGGTCAAAATCCTCCATGCTTCCGAATTCTTTCATGATCTTTCTGTAATCACTGATATCATACCCGTTATCGTCATTCGGTGATTCATAGACCGGAGAAAGCCAGATAATATCAATCCCAAGCCGCTTCAAATAGTCTAACTTGCTTATGATACCCTGGATATCTCCGATGCCGTCGCCGTTGCTGTCGCAGAAGCTTCTCGGATAGATCTGGTAGATCACAGATTCTTTCCACCATGCGTTTTTCATATCTTTTTCCTCACTTTTCTCTTTTCTTTACTGTTTTACCGCACCGGTCACAACACCGGAAATGATCCATTTCTGGCAGATCACATAAAAGATCAGCACCGGAAGCAGAACTAACAGATACGAGGCAAATGCCAGGTTATACTGCGTATTGAACTGTCCCTGGAAAATGTACTGCGCAAGCTGTAATGTCTGCTGGCTCTTGTCACTTAAAAGTACGAGCGGCATCAAAAAGTCATTCCACGTCCACATCACGGACAGGATCGCAACCGTCGCCGTCATCGGCTTTAACATCGGAAACATGATAAGCACAAATGTCTGGATCGGCGTTGCGCCGTCGATCACTGCCGCCTCATCGAGCGCTTCCGGTATGGATTTGATATAGCCGGTATACAGGAACGTATTCATCGGCATACCGAATACAATATACAAAAATGTGATACCGATGACATTATCGATATGAAATTTGTTTGCCTCATTTACTAACGGAAGCATCAGCACATTAAACGGAATGAACATCGCGCTGATAAAATAGTAATACAGGAAATTAAAAAATCTGCTCTTTTTACGGTTTCTCGCAATCGCGTAGGAAGCCATCGCATTGGTAAATACGGTAAATACAAGATTTACCAGCGTAATAAACAATGTGTTTCCGAATTTTCTCGGATAATCTGTCATCTCCCATGCCTTCGTGAAATTGCTCCACTGGATGCTCTTTGGAAGTGCAAGCACATTTCCCATCTCCTGCGGACTTTTTAAGGCTATCACTACTGTCATATAGAGCGGTCCGAAAATGAACAGGATCGCGATCAGAAATAAAAGCAGTGTAAGTGGCAGATTTGCCTTTTCTTTTTTTGTTTTTATCACCTGTTCCATCAGTTCACCTTCGCCTCCCTTCGCTCCAATACCCGAAGCTGAAATACCGAGATCAATACTACTACCAAGAACAGTACCACCGCATTTGCCGACTGGTACGCGAACTGTCCGCCACTGAAGCCCTTCTTATAGATCAGCACGGAGATCGTCGTGGTTGCCGTTCCGGGTCCGCCGTTGGTCATTGCGATAAACTGGTCAAATGCCATCAGGAAATTTTTTCCGCTAAGGACCATGTTGATCGTAAAGAACGGTGCGATCAACGGAAACGTGATCTTGATAAAGCGTTTCCATCCGGTCGCACCATCCAGTGCCGCAGCCTCATAGAGATCACGGTCTACCGTCTGCAGTCCTGAGAGATAGATCAGCGTATTAAACGCCATGGACTGCCATACCGTAACCACCAGTACCCCGATCCACGCATGATTGGTTCCGAGTACATTGCTGCTTAACGCCGCAATGCCGAGTGCCTTTCCGAACGCCGGAATGATGTTGGAAAAAATGTATTTGAATACATAGCTGATGATCAGTGTTCCAAGCATATACGGCAGGAAAAAGACTGCTTTTAAGAAGTTTTTACATTTGATCTTCGCATTCAGTGCGCATGCCACCAAAAGACTTAACACATTGACCAGTATGGTCGCGCAGACCGCGAATTCAAAAGTAAAAAGGTATGCAGAGAGCACATTTTTATCCTGAAAGATATGAAGATAATTACGCAATCCTACAAATTTCCAGTTTCCATATCCTTTCCAGTCCGTAAAGCTGTAAAACACACCCTGCAGAAACGGAAAGGTATGAAAACAGAAAAACAGGATCGCCATCGGCACTGTCATAATATAAAATGCCTTGTTAATTCTATTTTTCTGTCTCATACAAACGCCTCTTTTGTTTTTATTCTACATTTGCCGCATCATACTGCTCGTCACAAGATGCCAGTGTTTCTGAAATATTTTCGGTATCATCCATGCCATTTACTTTATTTAAAGCAAACTGCTGTAAGATCGTTGACAGATCAAATCCGTTCGGATAGTAGTGATCCGGGAAGTTGGATACCTTGCCGTTCGCGATATCTTTTGCGACACCGGATACGGTTTCATTCTGCTGTTCCACACCGTTTACTGCGGAGAATGCGAACTGATCGTCAATATATTCCTGTGCAACATCTTTGGTCAGCGCATAGCGGATAAATTCTTTTGCTGCTTCCTGCTGCTCTTCGCTTCCCTGGTTGGATACTGCGAATAATACGTCTACACCGGAAGTTACCGTGTTTTTGCTCTCATCATCTACGGACGGGAATGCAAACATATTGACATTCATATCCGGATTTGTATTTAAGAACTCGGAAATTGCCCAGTTTCCGTTGATCATCATTGCCGCACTGCCATTCGCGAATGCTGCGTTGCCGTCTGTGTAGGTGGTTCCCATGAAATCATCCTGTGCATGATCCAAAAGCGACAGATATTTTTCCAGGATCTCTTCATGTGTACCGACAAATGTTGTTTTTCCTTCTTTTCTCTGATCGGTGAAGTCTGCTGCCGGGATGACCGGTGCCATACTGTTCCACGGCGGGAGGCAGGTCCAGCTGTCCGCGAAGGTGAATTCAAACGGTGTGATTCCCGCATCCTCCAGCTTTGTTATGACATCCTGAAACTCGCTCCAGGTCTTTGGCACTTCCACTCCAGCCTGCGCAAACAGGTCTTCATTATATAAAACGCCGGAAGCATTGGTTGCGTACGGTACGCCATATGCTGCCTGTTCCTTGTCAACATTTACATCATAAAGCATCTCAAGATATGCATCCTGCACTTCGGAAATGAAATCCTCTCCGCTCAAGTCAAGCAGTACGCCCGCGCTCTGAAGCTCGGTATAGTTGGAATCACCACCCATTGAGATAAGCTCCGGAATATCATTCTTGGTCAGTCTTGTTTTTAAAACTGTTGCGGCATCCGACTCTGAGGTAAGCGTGATCTTGATGTCCGGATTCTGTTCCATAAATCCATCGATCATCTTCTGCAGTGCGTCCGCATTCTCTGTTTTACTGGAAAACAGTTCAAGTTCCACCGTTCCTCCATCGCTCTTTGCCGTCTGTTCGGTTCCGCTTTCGCCGCCGGATGTACCCCCACATCCTGCCAGCATGCTCCCTGTCATTACAGCGATCAATCCAAGTGCTACAATCTTTTTCCCTTTCATATAAATCCCTCCTAAATAATATTGGTGTTGCGTAACACCTTTCCCTTACAATGCATATGGTATCATTTTCCCCTGCATACGGCAATAGGTGTTGTGTAACACCTATTATTTTCACAACAAAATTAGACATCCTATGTGCATTTTGCACAATAGATGTCTCCTGCCTGTCTTACCCGCCTATTTTCATTTACGATCCTGCGATCTTTAACTCAGTTTCTTAACACTTTCCCGGATGACCAGTTTTACCGGCAGATGAATGTTCGATTCCGGGCACTCCTCGCCTTTGATCAGCTTATGCAGCATATCGAACGCATAGTACGCTTTGTCCGCAACCACCTGCTGCACCGTTGTGAGCATCGGTCTGCAGTGCTCCGCAAAGACATTATCATCAAACCCGACGATGGAAATATCCTCCGGCACACGGATCCCCTGCGTCCGGAAAATATTGACCGCGTCACTCGCGTAAAAATCTGACGCAAAGAAAAGCGCCGTGTATTCTGAGATCCGATCCTGCGAAAATTCCCACAGTCTGGTGTGCCTCGTCTGTTTCCGGAAACTGAGCGGGATATAATCTTTCTCCCGAAATTCGATCCCATTTTCTTCCAGTGCCTTCTGATACCCTTTGAGCCGCTCACGATCTACCCCCACCGGCTCTTTTTCATCGGCTAAAAACGCGATATGACGGTGTCCCTGACGGATCAAATAACTGGTCATCCGATAACCTCCGCCAAAGTCATCCAGCCCTACATTATAGCAGTCTTCCACCCCATCCTCAAAATAAGAATCGATCAGAACAACCGGCAGCTCCATCTGCTGACGGATCTTTCGCGCCTCATCCGGCCGGCATCCAAGCGCCACAAGTCCTTCGATATTCCACGAAGACGCAAGGCGCACCGTCTCCTCAATACTCCCCGCCATATAGAGCATCATGTAATACCCGTGCTCACGGATCTCTTTTTCCAGCGCTCCGACGATCGTTCCGTAAAACGGGTCGGACAGCGCGTTGTTCTCGGCTCTTCTGTCGTAATTCATAATGACTCCGATGATTCTGGAGCCATAATTTGCCAGAACCCGTGCGCCCATATTGGAAACATAATTCGAACGGTCAATGACATCCTGAACCTTTTTTAACGTCTCTTTTGACATCTTTTTTGTCCTTCCATGCAGGACATTCGCCACTGTTGTCGGGCTCACTCCCGCAATCTCCGCCATATCTTTGATCGTTATCATATATTTCCACCTGCTTTTTTATTGTTATACGCCGCCGTTCTCCCGGCTCAAATTCCGGTACTGGACCGGCGTCATTTCCATGCTCTTTTTGAAAACCCGGTTGAAGTGCTCGACGTTCTGATATCCCACTGCATACGCAATGTTTTCAACCGTCATATTTCCGTTTTTCAACAGACTCTTTGCCCGCTTCATACGGATGCCCGCCACATGCTCTCCAAATGTCTTGCCTGACTTATCCTTGATATATTTGGAAATGTAAGGCTCTGACAAATGGAACTGCTCTGCCATATCCTCCAATGTCACGGTCTGATAATTGGTCTGTATAAAGTTTAACATAGAAACCAGTCTGTCATCTTCACTTTTTTCATCATTTTTTACCTGCGGCAGTTTATTGACCGCTACGGTCAGCGCATGGATCGATGCCTTGATGATATCTTCATTCACGCCAGCACCCCAGTACATTTTTCCATCACAGGTGATCCCGACATAAGACATTGCTTTTGAGGAAGACCCGTGGGAAAGTGCATGCTCCTCATAAACCGACAGTTCATAGCTGACCCCGAAAAATTCCTTTAAAATGTTGCTGACCGCATCCAGACGTCCGTTTCCATTGGCATCCACGATAGTCTTCTTCTCCCCGCGGCAGATCGTTGCCTCTGCCATAATACCATCGTTCTGTTTGAAATGACACTCGCTGATGTGGAAATACGGTGTATGATTCATGTAATTTTCTTCAAATATCTCATACACCCACTGCGGAGACAGCTCCTTATGCTCCTCATCCGACACCTGTTTTACCGCATAGCCGACTTCCTCACGCATTTTCTCCGGCAGCGAAATACTGAAGTTCTGCTTTAAGATATAGCTGATGCCTCCCTTTCCGGACTGACTGTTGATGCGGATGACATCGGAGTCGTAAGTACGTCCCACATCCACCGGATCGATCGGCAGATACGGCACAGTCCACTTCTTTTCCTTTTTCTCCTCTCTCCACGCCATGCCTTTTGCAATAGCATCCTGATGAGAACCGGAAAATGCTGTAAACACCAGATCCCCGGCATACGGCTGACGTTCATAGACATGCATGCCGGTCAGTCTCTCATAGGTTTCCCGGATCTTCGGCATATCGGAAAAATCCAGTTTCGGGTCAATTCCGTGTGAAAACATATTCATCGCGATCGTGATAATATCGACATTTCCGGTACGCTCGCCATTTCCGAACAAAGTTCCCTCAATACGATCTGCCCCGGCTAACATACCAAGCTCCGCATCTGCAACTCCGCAACCCCTGTCATTATGCGGATGCAGACTTAAAACAACATGATCACGATACTTCAGATTTTTGCTGACATACTCGATCTGCGTGGCAAACACATGCGGCATCGCCGTCTCTACCGTGGCAGGGATGTTGATGATCGCTTTATTTTGCGCAGTCGGTTTCCACACCTCCAGTACCGCATTGCAGACCTCCACTGCGTAATCCACCTCTGTCCCATGAAAGCTTTCCGGGCTGTATTCAAATGAGAAGTCCCCCTCTGTCTCATCTGCCAGCTTCTTTAACAGCTTCGCACCGTCTACCGCAAGCTGTTTGATCTGTGCCTTATCTTTTTTAAAGACCTGCTCTCTCTGCGCCACAGAAGTGGAATTGTAAAGATGTATGACTGCATGTGGCGCACCCTTCACCGCCTCAAACGTCTTTTTAATGATATGTTCTCTCGCCTGTGTCAGCACCTGCACAGTTACATCGTCCGGAATCATATCACGTTCGATCAGCGCACGCATAAAATCAAATTCTGTCTCGGAAGCAGCCGGAAACCCCACTTCGATCTCCTTAAATCCGATCTTTACGAGCATCTGGAAAAACTCCAGCTTCTCCTCTAAACTCATCGGCTCGATCAGCGCCTGATTTCCATCCCGAAGATCCACGGAGCACCAGATCGGCGGAGCATCCACATAATCTTTTTTCACCCAGTCGTATTCGCACACCGGCGGCATAAAATACTGTCTCATATACTTGTTTGCATTCTCCATTTTCTGACCTCCATACCATGTTGTTCGTTTTGGGCGAAAAAAAATCCGCCCCCCTATATCTTTTGAAAGATCATAGAGACGGAAGAAAATTTCTTTCGCGGTACCACTCTATTTCATGTAACACATGCACTCATCCGGCACAAACATGCCCTGCCCCGCTAACGGTGGGTATCCGTCACGACCTATTTCCTTTTGCAGTGATTGTTTCGTTCGACACGCAAAACTGATTCAGCCGGAAGCTCGAAGGCGAGTTCACCGTTTTGTTTCCACTGTCTCGCACCACCCGACAGTTCTCTTTCTGAAAACGCATACAGCTACTATTCCTTTTCACAGCCTTTCATGTTCCTTTATCCTACCACAGGACATCTGAAAAATGAATGGTTAAATTTAATCATTTTTATTGATTTATTTTATTGTCCCAGGGGCCCTGCTCAGGTACAAATTCAATCTTAAGGGCCATTCCTATTGCATACCACTATGCCGAATTATTCCA
>OIZA01000120.1_pt1 | contig 46703 bp, 34 predicted proteins | sample 1588381 | NCBI WGS metagenome assembly OIZA01 (sample SAMN03283277) | human gut metagenome | biome: human-associated habitat; material: feces | host: Homo sapiens | place: Peru | collected 2012 | reverse complement strand
CACAGTATCCGTAAGCCTGAGCATGAATAACCGCCACAGAGAAGAACAGCAGAATGCAGAGAGCGCTGCGGCAGCCTCCAGTGAGATGGCAGCGACGGAGGCCGCAACGGAAGAGGTACCGCTGGTTGCCAATGAGGAAGGTGCGGTATATACACTGGTAGCTACTTATTACAATGCAATGGCTACCGGAGATGAGACAACCCTTCGTTCCGTATGCGACGAAATCTCCGATAAGGACATGTATCGTTATCTGGAGTTATCGCAGTACATTGATTATTATCCGACACTGGAGATCTACACCAAGACCGGCCCGGAAGAGGGCTCTGTGATCGCTTATATATATTACGAGATTTCCTTTGTAGGTCATGAAGAAGAGGTTCCCGGCTATCAGGCACTTTATATCTGCACCAATGATCAGGGAGAGCTGTATATCAAGCGTGGCGAGAATAGCGAAGAAGTCAATGATTATATCAAGACGGTAAGTACACAGGATGATGTGGTGGAGTTCAACAACAAGATCACTGTGGAATATAACGAACTGATGGTAGATCATCCGGAAGTGCTGCAGTATATCAGCGAACTGGATTCTCAGGTAAGCATTGCCGTAGGCGAGAAGCTGGCCAATCAGGTGACCGGAGATACCCAGAATACAGAGGCGGGAGCCGAGGGTACGGAGCAGCCTGCAGAGGGACAGGAGGCATCCGCAGAAGGCGGTGAGCAGCCTGCAGAAGAGCAGGGACCCCAGTATGTGACCACGACGACCACTGTAAATGTCAGAAGCTCTGACAGTGAGCAGGCAGATAAGCTGGGAAAGGTAGCGGGAGGCACGAAGCTTCAGCTGCTGGAACAGCGTCCCAACGGCTGGACCAAGGTGGATTATAACGGCAAGGAAGGCTATATCAAGGCGGAGTTCTTACAGCTGGCAGATAGCGCTGCCGGTGCCGAGACCATTGGAACCGTTACAGCCACCACCAATATTAATGTGCGTGCATCCGCCAGTGAGACGGCAGATCGTCTGGGAGTCCTCTCCGGTGGTGATTCCGCAGAACTGGTAGGCACCGAGGGCGACTGGAGCAAGATCAAGTACAACGGCCAGATCGGATATGTAAAGAGCGAATATGTACAGTAAATGAGCAGTGCCAAAAATAAATCGGCAAAATCTGACTGCTTGCAGGCATGATTTTTGATGATTCATTTTTGACAGGACTTGGAATAAAACAGGCCTCATCAGGGAAAGCTTCTTACCAAAAACGGTAAGGAGCTTTTTTCTATGAATAAATCGGAAACACACAATTTGAAAAAACAGGAGATCAACATCTATCGGGAGATCCAGCGGAACACGGAAATGGCCATGAAGGCGCTGGATGCCATTACGGACAAAATTTACGACGACAGACTGGCCACTGTGGTGGCAGAACAGGAACTGCAATATTCCAGACTGCATGACAGGGCGGTACAGAATCTGGTGGAGGGCAAGGCACAGACCTACCGGGAAAATGCCATGGAGAACGTTATGCTGCGCTTTGGGATCGGCTGTAACACTCTGCTCAATACCAGTACCAGCCATATTGCGGAAGTGATTATCAAGGGCAGCAACAACGGTGTTCTGGAAATGGAAAAGGTACTGGCCCATAACGAGGAGTTCGCGGGAAATGTCTGCCGCAGTCTGGCCAGGGAACTGATCGATATGGAGAATGCCAATATCCGTACCCTAAAAGAATATCTATAACATACAAAACGACCGCTTTCGTCAAATTGAACGTACACCATAACGCACAAATTGTATACTTGTATAATTTATTGTGCAAATTATACAGAAAAACGGCAAAAACTTTTATGATTTAGTGGGATAAAGTTTATTGTACAATTAAAAAAGTCGTTTTATAATAAAGCATATGGCAACCAGGTTGTCATGAATCTGTATACCAATTGAAGGAGGACATTCAAATGTCATATGTTGATGAAGTATTTGATATGGTAGTAGCAAAGAATCCTGCACAGCCCGAGTTCCACCAGGCAGTCAAAGAGGTTCTGGAATCTCTTCGCGTGGTGATCGAGGCAAATGAGGAAAAATATCGTAAGGACGCTCTGCTGGAGAGACTGGTAACTCCCGAGAGACAGATCCTGTTCCGTGTACCTTGGGTGGATGACAAGGGTCAGGTTCAGGTAAACAACGGTTTCCGCGTACAGTTCAATTCCGCAATCGGACCTTACAAGGGCGGCTTACGTTTACATCCTTCTGTAAACTTAGGTATCATCAAGTTCCTTGGTTTCGAACAGACCTTCAAGAACTCTCTGACCGGCCTGCCCATCGGCGGTGGTAAGGGTGGTTCCGATTTCGACCCCAAGGGTAAATCCGACAGAGAGATCATGGCTTTCTGCCAGAGCTTCATCACAGAACTTTACAAATATATCGGAGCAGATACCGATGTTCCCGCAGGTGATATCGGTACCGGCGCAAGAGAGATCGGTTATATGTACGGACAGTACAAGAGACTGACCGGCCTGTATGAAGGCGTTCTGACCGGTAAGGGCTTAAGCTACGGCGGATCCCTGGCAAGAACCGAAGCAACCGGTTACGGTCTGCTGTATCTGACCGAGGAAATGTTAAAGTGCAATGGCAAGGATATCGCAGGCAAGACCGTTGCTGTATCCGGTGCCGGTAACGTGGCAATCTACGCTATCCAGAAAGCACAGCAGTTAGGTGCCAAGGTAGTTACCTGTTCCGATTCCACCGGCTGGATCTATGATCCCGAAGGAATCGATGTAGCACTGTTACAGGAAGTTAAGGAAGTTAAGCGTGCAAGACTGACCGAGTATGCTGCTGCAAGACCCAGCGCACAGTATCACGAGAAGAAGAACGGCGAGCACGGTGTATGGACTGTAAAATGTGATGTGGCTCTTCCTTGCGCAACCCAGAACGAACTGGATCTGGAGGATGCTAAGCAGCTGGTTGCCAACGGCGTATTCGCAGTAGCAGAGGGCGCTAACATGCCTACCACCATGGAAGCTACCGAGTACTTCCAGAAGAACGGCGTTCTGTTCTGCCCCGGCAAAGCTTCCAATGCAGGCGGTGTTGCTACCTCCGCTCTGGAGATGAGCCAGAACAGCGAGAGACTTTCCTGGACCTTCGAAGAAGTTGATGCAAAGCTGAAGGACATCATGGTAAACATCTTCCACAACCTGGACGATGCAGCCAAGAAGTACGGCATGGAAGGCAACTATGTAGCAGGCGCTAACATCGCAGGTTTCCTGAAAGTTGCAGATGCAATGACCGCACAGGGTATTGTATAGGAAACATTTTTCCAGACAAAAAAATAAAAAGCGTCGGATCAAACAGGAGACTGTTTGATCCGACGCTTTTTATTTTTACTTAGTCGTCCGAATCGTCATCCGGCTGGGGCTGTGCACCGCCGCGGACGTTGATCTCGGCCTGCTGCTGGTTGATCACGGCTTCATAATCCGGGTTGGCGAAGAAGGTGGCATCATGTTGACACTGGCTTCTGGTGTTCGGCGTGCTGACGGTCTGGGTACCGTCCGGATTGTTGATGATGACGGTGGAGCCCTGCTGTAATGCGGGATCCTCTACCAGAGGCATCGTAGCGACACCCATGTACTTGAACGGACAGTCAGGGCTTGCAGGTAACCCGTCATAAGCACAGATCTCACCCTGATAGTGAACGTCACAGCTTTCCGTAGGCTCCGTACCCTCTGCAAAGTATTCCGTGTAGACGGAACCGTCGCAGAGACCGGGGATCGGCAGTTTGCCGGACTGGGAACATACCTGTACCTGTACGATTCCGGAAGGAACCGGGAACTGGGTATTGGGCAGATCCTCGTGGATACGCTGCATGACCTTACGCCATAAGGTCTTGGAGACACCGTCCTCAGCATTGTTCAGATCTACATTGTTGTCATAACCGGTCCAGGTAGCAGCGGTGTAGTAAGGAGTATATCCCACGAACCAGGCATCGGTAGGTCCGGTCGTAGTACCGGTCTTACCGGCAATAGCCATACCGCCGAAGTTTACACGGGCACCGGTACCGGAGGTAACAACATCCTGCATGGCACTGGTCAGCAGGAAAGCAGTGGTCTCCTTGATGACCTGTCTTGTCTCGGGATTGGTGTTGTCCAGAATCACATTGCCATCGGAATCCGTGACTCTGGTGTACAGCTTCGGGGTGACATAAGTACCGCCGTTGGCAATGGCAGCATAGGCACCGGTCAGCTCATAAGGAGTGACACCGTAGGTCAGACCGCCCAGAGCCAGAGACTGGTTCACATCGGATTTGATCTCATTGCCCACCTGTACGCCGTCGGTCAGGGTGGTGAAGCCGAAGTTCAACAGATAATCATAACCAAGTCTCGGAGTGATCACCGTGATATTCTTAACTGCGATAATATTCAGGGAGTCACGGATCGCACTTCGGATATTCTGGATACCGCGGTAACCGGTCTTGTACCAGTTACGGACAGGAGTACCGTCTGCATAGTTGAACGGTGCATCGTTGTAAACGGTAGCCAGTGTCTTACCGGCACTGTCCAGAGCGGGAGCGTAGGATGCCACTACCTTGAAGGTAGATCCCGGCAGACGCTTGGCGCTGGTGGCACGGTTTAAGGTTCTGCGTCCTTCTTTGGCACCGCGGCCGCCGACCATGGCTACCACGTAGCCGGTGGTCTGTTCCTCGATGACCATGGCGGACTGGGGCTGGGGAGTCATGGAAATGGTCTCCTCGTAATTGTCCGCATTATCCTCTACCCCCAGCTGTGCCAGCATTGCGGAACGGTAAGTATCTACCGCCGCGTAGGCGTCGTCCTGGGAAGAGAAGATCAGGTTGAACTTCGCATTCTGGTTCTGCTTGAACCAGGTCATCATATTTTCCTTACTGAAATTATTCTTGGTGCCATCGGGAGAGATAATGGTAAGTGCATAGTTCAGATACCATTTCACATTCTCCGGATAGTTGGAAGGATCCGCATATTCCTCGTTCAGAATATTCTGGATCGTGGGATCTAACGTGGATTCCACACGTAAGCCCCCGGAGGTCAGCAGTGTCTCTGCCATGGCCTCGTTGTAACCGGCCAGGATCAGATCCTGTTTTACCTGCTCATATACCGCATCGGAGAAGTAGGAACCGGTGGTGGCATTGGCTTCCTGATAATCAATGTCATACAGACCGATCCGCTCGTACACTGCATCGGTATCCGCCATGGCCTCATCGTACTGAGCCTGTGTGATAAAGCCCAGCTCCAACATCTTGTTCAGACATTTCTCTCGACGCTTTACATTCTCTTCCGGATGACGGATCGGATTGTATTTGGAAGGATTCTGGGTGATACTGGCGATGACCGCACATTCGGAAATGGTCAGCTCACTACAATGCTTGCCGAAGTAACGCAGGGAAGCGGATTCCACACCCAGGGTGTTCTGCCCTAAGTTGATGGCGTTCATGTAACGCAGCAGGATCTCGTCCTTGGAGTAATACTTTGTAATCTCCAGCGCCAGATACTGTTCCTGGATCTTACGTTTGATCTTCTTGATCTTGTTATCGCCCTCGGAAGTCCAGTCGGTGAAGACCGTGTTCTTCAACAGCTGCTGGGTGATCGTACTGGCCCCCTGTGCCTCCTCACCACCGGTCTTTAAGAACTGATAGCCGGCACGGATAATACCCTTGAAGTCGATACCGTTGTGCTGATAGAAACGCTCGTCCTCGATAGCCACGAAGGCCTTACCCATATAATCGGGAATCTCGTCCATGCCTACGGAGAGACGGTTGGAATTGGTGCTGACATACTGATCGATCTCGTTACCTTCCCTGTCGTAGACAATGGTGGCTTCGCCTACGGCTACGACATCCGACAGACGGATCGTGGGAGTGGAGGAGAGGATGCCGCGAAAGGCACCGATACCGGCGGAAACACCGCAGATGCCCACACCGACAATGGCCACCAGCGCAACCTTGACGCAGGTCAGGGCAATTTTTCTTCCCCATTTTTGTGATTTAGAGTTGAGTGTCTTCTGCTTCACTCGGACACCTTTTTTACCATAATTCATAAAACAAGTCCTTTCTGCCTGAGATACAGACGCATCCATTATACCAAATAATGCTATGTAAATAAAGGCTTTTTAGAATTGTTTCACATTTTGGAGAAGTTATGCTACACTGAAAAAGAATCCCAACGAAAACATAGAAAATACAAATAAGAGAGGTCATACATGGGCGACACAATGACAACCGACAGCTATAGAGTCCTTCTGTCCGGCGGCGAAGGCGAGATCGTGGAGAAGAAGTCCCGCTTTATTGCTACGATCCGCAAATGCGAGAGCGAGGAAGAGGCTGTAGCTTTTATTGAGGAAATGAAGAAAAAATACTGGGATGCCAGACATAACTGTTCCGCCTTTATAATAGGAAGCAGAGGAGAACTTACAAGATGCAGTGATGACGGCGAACCCTCCGGAACGGCGGGCCGGCCGATGCTGGAAGTGCTGACGGGCTCCGGCATCCGCAATATTGCGGTGGTGGTGACGAGGTATTTCGGCGGCACACTGCTGGGCACCGGCGGTCTGGTGCGGGCCTACACCCAGGCGGTGAAGGAAGGGCTTTCCCATTGCGAGACGGGTATCATGCGGAAAGGCTGCGAACTGGAAGTGACCGCAGATTATAATGACGTGGGAAAACTGCAATACTATTTCGGACAGCAGGGGATCGTTCCCGTGGACAGCATCTACGCGGAAAATGTAAAATTTATTTTACGCATTCCGCTGGAAAAAGAGGATAACATCAGGAAAAACCTGACAGAAACCACCTGCGGAAAGGTAAAAATTGAGAAATTGAAAGAGACGTATTTCGTTGACAAAGAATAGTCAAAAAGTTAAAATAAAAACAGCGGTTTTATGATTTCCTGCAGAAAGGTGGTGGTTTTTATGAAGTGTACACAGAAGAGTTCTGACAACCCACTTCCGGGGCGAAGTTGCCATGTAAGTTACACCCATAGAAAACATCATAAGGAGGATCATCATGGAACAGATCAAAGAACTGGAAGAGGTCTTAGAGCTTCTTAACACCAAGCAGTACACCAAGCTGCGCCAGTACCTGGCTGAACTCAACGATGCCGATATTGCAGGCCTTCTGGAAGAACTGGAAGAGGAGGACATGTTAAAAGTCTTCCGTATCCTTCCCAAGGACCTGGCGGCAGACGTTTTTTCCTATTTGGATATGGACAATCAGCAGAAGATCATCACTTCCCTGTCAGATAAGGAAGCAACGAACATCATCAACAACCTGATGGCGGACGATGCAGCCGATCTGCTGGAGGAGATGCCTGCCAACATTGTCAAAAAGCTGTTGACCAACGCAAGCCCCGAGGTGCGCAGAGACATTAACCATCTGCTGCGTTATCCGGAAGATTCCGCCGGAAGTATCATGACGGTCGAGTATGTGGACCTGAAGGAGAACCTGACGGTGAATGAGGCTATCGAACGGATCCGTAAGGTGGGTCTGGACAGTGAGACCATCAACATCTGCTATGTGCTGGATGCCCAGAGGAGACTGGTGGGAACCGTAGCCCTGCGTTATCTGTTGATTATGGACGGCGATGAGGTCATCGGTGACATCATGCATGAGAATGTCATCTCCATCAACACCCTGATGGACCAGGAGGAAGTTGCCCGACAGTTCAAAAAATACGACTTTACAGCCATGCCGGTAGTGGATAACGAGAACCGGCTGGTAGGTATTATCACCGTGGACGATATCGTGGATATCATCGAAGAAGAGACCACGGAGGATATGGAAAAGATGGCGGCTATCGTGCCCAGCGATAAGCCCTACATGAAGACGGGAGTATTCGAGACCTTTAAAAAGCGTATTCCCTGGCTGCTGCTTTTGATGGTATCTGCCACATTTACCGGTGCCATTATCTCGTCCTTCGAGGATGCCCTGAGCGTCTGTGCGGTACTGGTGGCGTATATTCCCATGTTAATGGATACCGGCGGTAATGCCGGAAGCCAGGCCAGTGTTACGGTCATCCGCGGACTGTCTTTGAACGAGATCGAATACCGGGATGTGCCGAAGGTCGTTTTCAAGGAGATCCGGGTGGCCCTGATCTGCGGTATTACTCTTTCCGCAGCCAATTTTGTAAAATTATTGCTGCTGGACAGAGTAGGAGTGCTGGTGGCGGTTTCCGTATGCCTGACGCTGATAGCTGCCGTAGTGATCGCCATGATCATTGGCTGCTTACTGCCGGTTCTGGCAAAGCGTCTGGGCTTCGACCCGGCGGTCATGGCCAGCCCGTTTATCACCACCATCGTGGATGCACTGTCCCTGCTGGTATATTTCCGGGTGGCATCTGCAATCATGGGACTATAGACAGCAGACAATATCAGATATAGGAACTTATTTTATGCACGCTTATTATGATAAAAATTTGACAGGATGTTTTTTTTTAAGTACTTTCAGGCAAGCCCTTTGCAAGGATGGAAAATTTTGCTAGAATCAAGATAAATAGCAAATGTAACCGCTTTCGTAAATATCTTTCTTAAGAGAATACTCGGGAACAGCAAAAGCAACGGAGGAATGAATCATGAGATATTTTTTTGAATCTAAAGTAGAAAAAAAGGATGCAGGATATACCATTCAGATCCCTTTCAATGTATGGGAAGTATGTAAGCAGAGAGAAGTCATCAAGGGAGACGTTGTTCTGGACAACAACATCATCGAGTGTGAACTGCATCCCAAGGAGAAGGGCAACTATGAAGTTGTGATCACCGATGAGGATGCTGTAAAGGTAGAACTGGGCGTAACCCATAAGATCCTGTTACATGTCAACGGTTCCCTGATCCGTATGGACCAGAACAGCCCTTACAGCTTTGAAAAGCCTATTCGTAAGATCGACAGCATGAACGTGATCATCCAGCCCGAAGACGGTCTGTGCGGTCAGGCCTGCGTAGCAATGCTGGCCGGTGTTACCATTGCAGAAGTCATCAGCGTTATGGACTGCAGAGAGTGGCAGGCTACCATGGGTCGTGTGATCTCCGCACTGAACTACTACGGTATCGATCATACCGACATCATCGTATATACCGAGGGAAGACCCGCTGTACTGCCGAAATGCTGTATCATGATGGAGAAGATGGGACGTTTCTGCCACTATCTGGTACACTTCGACGGCAAGTTCTATGATTCCAATCTGGGTGTGCTGGAAGAGTATGATATGAGCAAATTACTTGGTTATCTTGAGATTAAGTGCTGATTTTAAAGACACTGTAAAACTGCAGACTCGTGGGTCTGCAGTTTTTTTGCTTAAAAACGCTTAAAAAACTGTAATAGGGTTGCGAGGAAGCGCGGTACAGTGTAAAATGGGTAATGTATTGTTAAAATACCAAAGATGGGGAGAAAAGTAATGAATAAGAAAAAGAAGATCGAAAACTATCAGGAAATAGCGGCAGCTACCGGCTTGCGCTATGATGAAGGCAATGATGTGTTCCATGGACAGCGTGACGGCTTTGATTTTATCGTGTATTCTGTGGATGAAAACCATCCTTATATGATGGTGCTTCATACCGCAGCTAAAAGTCCGGACGGCTCGGTACTGGAAAAATCCAGGGTCAAAGACTTCCAGAAGAACAACAAAAATATTGCTTATTTGGGACAGAAAAATATGGACATCAGAGTCTCCATGAAATCACAGTCTAATGTTGAAAAACTGAAGGGAGCATTAACGGAGAGCCTTGCGGCGACGACTGCATTTTTACGTGCGTGCGGTTACAGCCCCTGTTGTGACCTGTGCGGACAGACGGTGGAGACCGGTGCATTGAAGATGAGTGGGGAATACTATCATATGTGCCCCGAGTGTGAGATGAAAATACGCAGCGACGCAGCCATGAAAGCACAACAGACAGCGCAGAAAAAGGAAAATGTGATCGGAGGCATTGTAGGTGCCCTGTTAGGATCTCTGTTGGGAGCTTTAAGCGTTCTTGTACTCAGCCAGTTGGGATATGTGGCAGCACTTTCCGGTGTGATCATGGCAGTGTGCGTCCTGAAAGGATATGAGATGCTGGGAGGAAAGCTTACAAGGAAAGCAGTGGTGATCAGTGTTGTTATCATGATATTGATGACCTACTTCGCGGATCGTGTGGACTGGGCGATTATTCTGCTCAGGGAAGGCGGTGCAGCGGAAGCCGGATACAATATATTTGAATGTTATCGCCTGATTCCTGAAGCACTTTACAGAGAGATTATTGATATAGGCAGCTATATTGCCAATCTTCTGATGTTATATCTGTTTGTCGGATTGGGCGCAATACCTACAATACGCAGTAAAATGAAAGAGAAAAAAGAAGAGGGTATTATTACGAGATTAAATTAATCTCTTTGTTTTCGGAAAGTTGTGTGGTAAAATAGTACTAAAGAGATACAGGTACAGACAACTGTTCGGTACAAGTGACAAAAATGTATTGGGATGGGGGAATACAGAATATGAGAAAGTGGAAAGCTTTGTTGCTGTCGTTAGCTCTTCTCATAGGCATGGGAGTCATGGGAAAGGCTTCCATGCAGGCAGAAGCACAGGGAACGGACCAGAAACGGGTGCTTTTTATCAGTTCCTATTCCTACGGATGGGATACGGTACAGTCGCAGATCGAAGGAATCAAGGCCGGGGTGGATGAAAGCACCACCATCGACTATGAATTCATGGATACGAAGCGCTTCCGGAAGGATGAATGGCTGGATATGTTCCACGATATGCTGGAATATCATCTGGAGAATACGGATCCCTACGATGTGGTAATCGTGGGAGACGATGCGGCTTTGCAGTTTGCCATGGAATACCGGGAGGAATTATTCCCGGAGATTCCCATAGTCTTCGAAGGGGTCAATGATGAAGAGTATGCGGTAAAGGCGGCAGAGAATCCGCTTGTGACGGGAATTATCGAGAAGCTGTCCGTAGGGAAGAACATAGACATGGCATTGAAGGTGAATCCTGCAGCTACCAAAGTGGTGGCGATCCTGGATGATTCGGTGACCGGGGATGCGGAGCGGAAGAACTTTTACAGTGCCGCAGAAGAATACCCGGATCTGGAGTTCTCTGAGATCAATGCCTCGGAACTGACGACTGCCAGATTACAGCAGGCCATCAGCAGAGTAGATGATAAGACGATCCTGATCTATATCACCATGTCAGAAGACGGCAGCGAGAAACAATACAACAGTACGCAGGCAGTGCGTATGATCGTGAATTACGCAAAGGTGCCGGTCTATCGCATGGTGGAGGCCGGAATCGGTGACGGACTGTTGGGCGGCAATGTGGTCTCCATGTATAAATCCGGTGAGATCGCGGCGAAGATCGCCATGGATATTATGAACGGTACGGACAGTGGCGAGATCAATGTGGTTCGGGAGAGCCCGAACATCTACTGCGTGGATGAAAACGTCATGCGGAAATTCAAGCTGGAGGCATGGCAGTTCCCGGAAGATACCGAGTTCGTGAATCACGAGGAAAGCTTTTTCGTAAGGAATAAGGAGGCTCTGGTACCGGCACTGGTGCTGATCCTTGCACTGGTGGTCATTATCCTGTGGGTATGCTTTGATAATTTCCGCAGAAGAAAACTTCTGGAGGAACTGGAAACGGCAAGATCCATTATGGAATCGGCAGCCCAGCATGACTTCCTGACGGGACTTCCGAACCGGAGCAAATTCATGAAGGATCTGGAACAGCTGATTGATGCAAAGGTTCCCTGCACGGTTATGATGCTGGATATTGATAATTTCAAGAAAATCAACGATACCTACGGACATACCGCCGGGGACGAGGCATTACAGCAGGTGGCGAACCGCCTGAAGGACATGCAGTCCCAGATACTTACTTCCTATCGTTTCGCGGGGGACGAATTCATTCTGATCCTGCGCAGCAGTCAGAATATGCTGGTTGAGAAGACCGCGTATCAGTGCAGACAGGTATTTACGAAGGATGTGGTGCTCTGCGGTACAAAACATAAGATCGGAGGCAGTATCGGTATTGCAAGTTATCCGAAGGATACGGACAATCTGGAACAGCTGATCGTATGTGCCGATGATGCCATGTATCAGGTGAAGAAGAACGGCAAAAACGATTTCGCGTTTTATAAAAAGCCGGAGGAAGAATCCCCGGACGACCCGCAGTAAAACCGGAAACGGAACAAAGAATACAGAAAAATAGGAAAGCAGGCAGGAATTGCTGTTACAATAACAGAAGTTCCTGCCTGCTTTTTGAACGGAAAAATTGCTTTCCATGTTGAAAAACCGTATGAGTATGTTATAATTAACCTTATTGACTAAAATGAGAAAAGTGTGGAAATAAATTTCACACGCAACTTTGTGCCTGCGGCTAAAAGTTTGCAGATTTTGAGAAAGGCATGGTTAATTAAAATGCGAATACTATCAGAAGCGTTGGGATATGTGATGTACTTTTGTTATTACCTGGCGCATAATTACGGACTGGCTATTATCCTGTTTACACTGATCAGCAAGATCGTGTTGCTGCCGGTCTCCATCTGGGTACAGAAGAACTCTATTAAAATGGTAAAGATGCAGCCGGAGATTAACCGGATCAAGGCAAAGCATTTCGGAGATGCGGACCGGATCGCGGACGAGCAGTCCAAGATCTTCAAGAGAGAGAAGTATAATCCTCTGGCTTCCCTGATTCCGCTGGCGGTACAGCTGATCCTGCTGATGGGACTGGTAGAGGTTATCTATCATCCTCTGGACTATCTGCTGCATATGTCACAGGATGTGATCACGGCATTTAACGGACTGGCCATCAGCCTGGCGGGGGTGAATCCCGAAAGCTCCTCCATTCAGCTGGCCGTTGTGGAAATGATCAAGAGTGGCAATTACGCAGAACAGTTCGTAGCACTGCAGTCTGCACTGGCAGGCGTGGATATCGCTTCGGTGTTAGAGCAGGTGAAGGGAATCTCTCTGGATTTCTGCGGCATCAACTTAAGCTGGGTGCCTTCCGAAGTGGGCGGTATTGATATTGTCGTGCCCATCGTAGCAGGTGTCTCCGCATGGCTGCTGTGTGTGGCACAGAATGCCTCCAATGTTCTTCAGGCGGAGCAGTCCAAACTGAACAAATACGGCATGATGGCGATTTCCGTAGGCCTGTCCCTGTATCTGGGCTGGTTTGTCCCGGCGGGTGTGGCACTGTACTGGATCGCCAGCAACCTGTTCGCCATTTTACAGCTGTATCTGTTAAACTGGGCCATCAATCCCAGGGATTATGTGGATTACGAAGCGTTGGAAGCCAGCAAACAGGAACTGGCGGAGCTGCAGTCCATCGGCGGCAAGAAAAAGCTTTTCGAGAAAAATCCCTATGCCAAGAGAGAGAAGAAGGATTTCAAACGGTTCTTCTCTGTGGTAAATAAGCATCTGGTATTTTATTCCGAGAGCAGCGGCTTCTATAAATATTATCAGGGAATCATTGAATGGCTGTTAGCCCATACGAACCTGACCATTCACTATATCACCAGCGATCCGGAAGATCAGATCTTCGCCCTGGCGGAAAAAGAGAACAAGATCCGGGCCTATTATATCGGAGAAAAGCGTCTGATCACACTGATGATGAAGATGGACGCGGATGTGGTGGTCATGACCATGCCGGATATTGAGAACTTCCACATTAAGCGCAGCTATGTGAGAAAGGATATTGAATATATCTATATCCCTCACTGCATGGACAGTCTGAACATGACCATGCGTACCGGTTCCATGGATCATTACGATACCGTATACTGTGTCGGCAAGCACCATACCGAGGAAATCCGTAAGACAGAGGAAGCCTACGGCCTGCCTCCCAAGAAGCTGATCGACTGGGGTTACTGCCTGCTGGACCGCATGATCGAAGATTATAAGAAGGCGGATAAGACGCCGCATGAGAAAAAGCATATTCTGATAGCTCCCTCCTGGCAGAAGGACAACATCGTGGACAGCTGTCTGGAAGGCATGCTGGATGATCTGGCAGGCAAGGGCTATGAAGTCGTGGTACGTCCCCATCCCCAGCAGGTGCGCCTGCAGCAGGATAAGATGGACCGCCTGAAAGAGCGTTACGCTGGCAATCCGGATATCGAGATCCAGACCGATTTCTCCTCCAACAGTACCGTATTCGAAGCGGATCTGCTGGTGACTGACTGGTCCGGTATCGCTTATGAATACGCATTTACCACCAACAAGCCGGTACTGTTCGTGGATACCCCCATGAAGGTCATGAATCCTGAGTACCAGAAGATCGACACTGTACCCATCAATATCTGGATGCGTGATGTCATCGGAGACCGTCTGGATCCCGCAAAGACAGAGGAGACCGAAAGCAAAGTCAGAAATCTGCTGGACCAGAAGGATGCTTACCATGACAGAATCGAGAAGTTCGTGGAAGAGTATGTCTACAATCTGGGTAACAGTGCCGAGGTCGGTGCAAAATACATCGTACAGGCCGTACAGGAACAGATCAAAAAAGCAAAAGAACAATAAATTTTAAAATAGAAAAAGCAAAAGAAAGAGGTAAAAAACATGAAAAAATTAAGCAAGATCGCACAGGTAACATTTTTCGCAGCTGCATTCGCAGTTCTGTTCTCCGGAACCGCAGATGCCTATATTGATCCTTCCGTTATGAACTATGCCATTCAGGCAGTGGCAGGTATCGTCATCGCAGTAGGTGCCGCAGCCGGAATCTACTGGAGAAAAGCCAAGAAGAAGATCGACAAGAGTCTGGGAATTGACGAGAACAGAAACAAAGAAGTAGAGTCTGACGATATCATGCTGGATCAGGCGGAGGACAAGCAGGAGAAGTAATCAGACATGAAGAAAAGGGATAAGAAGCAGCTGCTGCCGGGAATTGTGGTGGCGGTTGCTGTCAGTTTCCTGGTGTTTTTGTATGCACCGGTAGATTTGTATTGCAGTAATATCTCCGAATTCTGGTTTGATTTCGGAATTCTGATCAAAGCATCCTTGGGACTGTTTGTTATCAGCACCATAGTGTTACTCCTGATTTATACGGTCCTGTGGCTGATCCATCCGGTATGCTACCGCATCGGACTGGGCGGAGGATTCCTGGGGCTGCTCTGTACCTATATTCAGGGAAATTTCCTGATTAAGAATCTGCCGCCTCTGGATGGAACGGCCATCAACTGGGAGAATTACACGATCCTGCGGACGGAAGATCTGATCCTCTGGGGCATCGCTTTGCTGATCGTTGTTCTGATGTGCGTTTTCCTGAAAAAAGATCTGTTTTCCAGAACCGTAATGTATCTGAGCGGTGGACTTACCCTGATGCTGTTGATCACAGCAGTCAGCGTAGTACTGACCAGCGGGGCACTGCAGGAGAGAGCACGTTATCAGATCGGCGGAGATAACGAATTTGTAATGTCCGACGAGCAGAATTTTGTGATTCTGGTGTTGGATACCGTAGACTCCAGAACTTTTGCGGAATTGCTGGAGACCCATCCGGAATATGCAAGCGAGTTTCAGGATTTTACTTATTTTGAAAATACCGTGGGAGCCTATTCCTGTACCGAGAGAGCTGTCCCCTATATTCTGTCGGGGGAATGGTACGAGAATGACGAACCGTTTGAAGATTATATGCGCAGGATGTACCGGGAATCTCCTCTGTTCCAGACATTACAGGAACGGGGATACCGGATGGAATTCTATGACGTGGAACTTTATCTGGATGACGAGATAGCCCAGATGTTCAGCAATGTATATAGGGTGGATTTTGAACTGAGTTCCTATACCAGATTTGCCAAACCTTTGTTAAAGCTGGTGGGATTTCGGTATGCACCCTTTGAACTGAAAAAGAAATGCATTTTCAAAATGGCGGCTTTCGATGAACTGATCAAAGTGGAAAATGCACCGGAAGAACTCAGTTTCAGCCAGGACGATCATATATTTAAGAGCCGGCTGGACCAAAGAGGTATCAACGAACAGGATACAAAAGCAAAATTCCAGTTTATTCATTTGAACGGAGCCCATGTTCCCTTCATCTATGATGAGAATATGAATATCATTGATGAAAAGGAAGGAACCTATGAACAGACGATGCAGGCGGTGATCTCCGGAGCCGGGAACTATGTGGAGAAGCTGCGCCAAAGCGGAGCTTATGACAATACGGTGCTGATCATTATGGCTGACCATGGATACAACGGAAGCCTGGATGAGAACGGAGAGGAAGCGTGGATGCGTCAGTGTCCGCTACTGCTGATAAAAGGTATCGGGGAAACCCATGACACCATGCAGATATCACAGGCTCCGGTCAGCTTTGAAGACCTGCAGGAAGCGTATACGTGTCTGTTGGACGGAAAGCAGAGCGATGCTGCCTTCGACTGGAAGGAAGGCGACGTGAGAGAACGGCGGTTCTTAAAATATTCTTTCCTGGATGAAGATCACATGCAGGAATATATGCAGACGGGATATGCGTTTGACAGAGATACCATGATCGCTACCGGAAGAGAGTATAACCGTTAGTGACAGAGCGAAATAATGTGGCAGGGAGAAGAAGTATGAGCAAGAAGACGGAGAGAAAAAAGATAACAGGCGGTCAGCTGTTGCCGGGGATTTTACTGTCCCTGGCAATCAGCTTTTTAATTTTTCTGTACGCACCGGTAGATCTGTACTGTGCCAATACCGCAGAATTCTGGTTTGATTTTTCCACGCTGCTGCTCACGGCTTTCGGCATGTTTGCGGTCAGCTTTGTTGTACTTGCAGTGATCTATCTGATCGCATATTTACTCCATCCGGTGGTTTACCGGATCGCTCTGGCAGGCGGACTGGCACTTTTCATCTGTACCTATATTCAGGGCAATTTTATGATCAGCAAACTGCCGTCTCTGGACGGTTCCAAGATCTGGTGGGGCAGATATGACATCCTGAGAAGAGATACTCTGTTATTGTGGGGAATCGTCGGGATTCTGGTGATTCTGGCGGCCGTTTTCTTGAAAAAGAAGAGATTCGACAATGTCGTTATGCTTATCAGCAGCTGCATGACACTGATGCTTCTGGTCACGGCCTGCAGCACCATGATCACCAGCGGAGCTCTGACGTCAAAGGTGCATCTGCATATCAGCGTGGAAAATGAATTCCAAATGTCGGAGGATGAGAATTTCGTGATCTTTGTACTGGATACTGCGGATTCCAGGGAGTTTACCGATCTGCTGCAGGACCATCCGGAGTATCGGGAGATCTTTTCCGACTTTACTTACTTTGAAAATATGATGGGCAACTATTCCTGTACCATGAATGCGGTTGGCTATATTTTATCCGGAGAGTGGTTCGAGAATCAGGAACCGCTGGCGGAATATCTGAATGATGTATATCTGAATTCTCCGCTGTGGGATGAACTGCGGGACAGAGGCTACCGGATCGACCTGTACGAGGATGATATCCGGGCGCTGGATGAGAGTGTGGCGGATAATTTTGAAAATGTGTATCGTACCACGGTCAGACCCAGTTCCTATCTGGAACTGGCCAAACAGGAATTGAAGCTGGTGGGATTTCGGTATGCACCCTACGATCTGAAACGATTCTGTGAGGTCCGGGAAGTCTATTTTGATGAATTACAGATCTCCGAACCGGAAGGGACCACGGCAGGGAATTTCACCGAGGACAATATGGCCTTTAAGGTGGCTCTGGAAGAGAGCGGCATTGTAACAGACCAGACGCAGAAGAATTTTAAATTCATCCATCTGGAAGGTGCCCATGCCCCCTTTATCTACGGCGAGAATATGGACTATGTGCCGGGAGGAGATTACAGACAGAACATGGAGGCATCCGTCACCCTGGCGAAGAATTACATTGAGGCTCTGAAAGAGAGCGGGGCTTATGATAACACTGCCATCATTGTCATGGCGGATCATGGCTATAACGGACAGGGAGATGAGACGGACCGGGATGTGTGGCTGAGACCGTCACCGATGTTCCTCGTAAAGGGCATGGGGGAACAGCATGACACCATGCAGATCTCGGAGGCTCCGGTCAGTTATGAGGACCTCTGGGAAGCCTATATGCGCCTGATGGACGGCAAGACGAGCGATGCCATCTTTGACTGGAAAGAGGGAGATGCCAGAGAACGACGTTATCTGCGCTATTCCTTCTCCGAGACCTATCATCTGGTAGAATATACCCAGAAGGGACATGCACAGGATCTGGACAGTATGGAACTTACCGGAAGAGTATTTGACCAATAGCGGGGCAGAGAGGTGAAAGAGGTTCGATGAAAAAGTTTAATGCGAAAAACTGGATACCCGGCCTGCTGGTATCGGCGGCCATCAGCTTTCTGCTGTTTCTGTATGCACCGGTGGATCTGTACTGCGCCAATACCGCAGAATTCTGGTTTGATTTTTCCACGCTGCTGTTGACGGCGTTTGGGATGTTTGCGGTCAGCTTTGCGGCACTGGCCATCGGTTACCTGATCGCCCTTTTGCTGCATCCGGTGGTCTACCGGATCGCACTGGCGGGAGGACTGGCTCTTTTTGTCTGTACTTATATTCAGGGAAACTTTATGATCGACAAGCTCCCGCCGTTGGACGGAACTTCCATCTGGTGGGGCAAATATGACATCCTGCGAAAAGACACGCTGATCCTGTGGGCCGTGGTACTTGCAGTGGTGATCATGGGGATGTGCCTGCTTCGCGGACGGAAGTTTATAAATGCCGTAATGTTCGTCAGCGGCTGTATGACGCTGATGCTTCTGGTGACGGCCTGCAGTACCATACTGACCAGCGGGGCGCTGCATTCCAAGCTGCATCTGCACGTCAGTGTGGAAGAAGAGTTCGAAATGTCAGAGGACGAGAACTTTGTGATCCTGGTACTGGATACCGCGGATTCCAGAGAGTTTACCTCTCTTCTGGAGGAACATCCGGAATACCGGGAGATCTTTGCGGACTTTACTTATTTTGAGAATACCACAGGGACTTACACCAGTACCTTGAACGCCATTCCCTTTATTCTGTCGGGAGAATGGTATGAGAACGAGGGCTCTTTTCAGGAGTATCTGGACAGGGTCTACAGAGAGGCTCCGCTCTGGAACGAACTGAGGAGCAGAGGATATGGAATCGATCTCTACGAGGACGATATTCGGGCACAGGATGAAAGCATTGTAGATAATTTTGACAATATCTATTTTACGAAAGTCAGTCCTTCCTCCTATCTGGAACTGGCCAAACAGGAATTGAAGCTGGTGGGTTTCCGGTATGCACCCTACGATCTGAAACGGTATTGCGAGATCAAAGAAGTGTATTTCAATGAACTGCGGGTATCACATCCCCAGGGCTCCGACAGTAAGGCTTTTACGGCGGACAATATTGCTTTTAAAGACGATCTGGCGGCGCAGGGTGTGACCATGGATCAGATGGGAAAACGCTTTAAATTCATCCATTTAAACGGCGCCCATGCCCCTTTTGTCTATGACAGGGATGTGAATTATATCGGCGTGGAACAGGGATCCTACCGTCAAAGCATGGAGGCTTCGATTACACTGGCCGCTGCATATATCCGGGCGCTGAAACAGAGCGGTGCCTATGAGAATACTTCCCTGATCGTTATGGCGGATCACGGCTATAACGGAATAGGGGAAAAGGAAGAAGACTTCCTGCGGCAGGCGGCACTGCTTCTGGTCAAAGGAAGAGGGGAACAGCATGACACCATGCAGATCTCCGAGGCTCCCATCAGTTACGAAGATCTGCAGACAGCCTACGTCAGACTGTTAGACGGAGCACAGAGCGACAGTGTGTTCGACTGGAAAGAAGGAGACGTAAGAGAGCGCAGATTCCTGGAATATACTCCGGGAGACGATGGACATATGGTAGAGTACCTTCAGAAGGGACATGCCCAGGATATGAGCACCATGATACCGACGGGAAGAGTATATGACAGATAACAGAGAACGAAAACAGACAAAAAGGACAGAAGAAAATGAAGAAAGATAAGAAAAACAGAAAAATAACGAGACAACAGTTGCTCCCGGGAATATTGATCTCCGTGGCCATCAGTTATATATTGCTTCTGTATGCGCCAGTGGAATTATATTGCAGTAACCTGGATGAATTCTGGTTCGATTTCGGCGTGCTGATCCGGCTGGCCCTTGGAATGTTCGCCATTGGGACTCTGGTTCTGGCGGCGATATATACGCTTCTTTTGTGGATCCATCCCATTCTGTACAAAATCGGTCTGGCGGGAGGCCTGATCCTGTTCCTATGTTCCTATGTGCAGGGAGAATTCCTGATAAACGGCCTGCCGGTGTTAGACGGAACGACACTGGACTGGAACGCTTATCCGGAACTGCGAAGGGGGTCCCTGATCCTGTGGGCAGTGGTGATCCTCCTTATAGTGGTATTGGTGATCGCACTCCGGAAGAAAAAGCAGATGTTTGAAAATGTACTGATGTTTATCAGCGGATGCATGACACTGATGCTTCTGGTGACTATGGTAAGCACCATCATGACCAAAGGAATGAGTAAGCCCCAGAGTCAGTTATATGTAACGGAAAAAGAAGAATTCAACATGTCCGAGGACGAGAATTTTGTGATCCTGGTGCTGGATACGCTGGATGCCAGAGAGTTTTCCTCCCTTTTGGAAGAACATCCGGAATACCGGGAGATCTTTGCGGACTTTACCTATTTTGAAAATACCACGGGAGCCTATGCCTGCACCCGGGATTCAATTCCCTTCATCTTAAGCGGAGACTGGTATGAGGAAGACGAACCTTTTGTGGATTATGTGAACAGGGTGTATACGCAGGCACCGCTGTTTGCGGAACTGGAACAGAGGGGCTACCGGCTGAATCTGTACGAAGATCAGATGTATACCCAGGAAGAGTCCGTGATCACAAGATTTGAAAACGTGTTGAAGGCAGAATATAAAGTAAAGTCTTATCTGGGTCTGGCTGTACAGGAACTGAAACTGGTGGGTTACCGCTATGCACCGTTTGATCTGAAGAGATTCTGTATGACAAGAAAAGCCGGATTTGACGAAGAGAATCAGGTGGAATGCGATTACAGAGGATATATCGCAGACAACGGTGTGTTCAAGGAAAATGTGAAGAATGCGGAAGTGACGACAGATTCCGGGAAACAGTTTAAATTCATCCATCTGGATGGTGCCCATACACCCTATGTGTATGACAAGGATTGCAACCTGATCGATGAAAGTCTGGGAAGCTACCGCCAGAGTGTGGAAGCCTCCATTACCATCACGGCGCAATATCTGGAGAAACTGAAAGAAAGCGGCGTGTACGATAATACTTCTCTGATCGTTATGGCGGATCACGGCTTCAACGGTCCCGGAGGAGAGGGATCCCTGTTACGGCAGTCAGCCATGCTTCTGATCAAAGGAAGAGGAGAACATCATGACACCATGGAAATCTCTCAGGCCCCCATCAGCTACGTGGATCTGCAGGATGCCTATGTCAGACTGATGGATGGAGCGCAGAGCGGAGAGGTCTTCGACTGGAAGGAAGGAGACACCAGAGAACGCAGATTCTTAATGGATTCTCTGGGACAGGGGAATGAAATGATGGAATACATCCAGACAGGGTATGCCCACGATATGACTACCATGATACCCACCGGCAGAGAATTCATCGGGAACTGAGACGGACGACAGGGAAGATGACCTTCCCTGCAATCGTGGGGGCATAGATGATCCCCACCTCGTCGAACCGGCTGTCGATGCTATGGCTGCGGTTGTCGCCTAAGACAAAATATTCTCCCGGCTGAAGGGTGATGGGGGAAGCGGCATTGCCCGCATCTTCCATGGGAGAAAGGGACGCAGGCGTCGGGTTTGCTTCGCCGTTCACATAGAGAAGCCCCTCCGTGATCTGTACGGTATCTCCCGGCAGAGCAACGATGCGCTTGATAATATCGCGGCCTAAGTCCTCTCTGCGGATGACCACAACGTCTCCGTAGTCCAGATCCTCTGGCAGACCGAATTTCCGCAGCAGGACCGGCTGACCGGAAGCGTAGGAGGGCTCCATGGAGGGACCGCTTATGAAATACAGCTGTACCACATAATGGGACAGAAGATAACAGATACAGCCGGTAAGTATTATAAAAAGAAGATAAGAACAGGTTCTGCGGTTCATAGAATTCCTTTCCCAAAAAGTCAATGAAGAGGTCGATTATGAATTGCAATGGTTAATTGCTATATCAGACAGCATAACATATTTTACCCGACAGAGCCAGAAAAGATAAATAAGAGAAAACAAAAAGAGAAATAAAAGAGAAAAAGAGGAAGCAAAATGAAAGTATTACTGGTAAACGGAAGCGGACATGCGAAGGGATGTACCTACACAGCACTGGAAGAAGTTGCCGGGGCACTGGAGAAATGTGGCATTGAGACAGAGATCATTCAGGTGGGAACACAGCCCATTGCCGGATGTATCGGCTGCGGTGCCTGCTTAAAGACCGGAAAATGTTTCCGGGAGGACGGCGTGAATGAGTTCGTGGAAAAGGCGAAGACCGCAGACGGCTTTGTCTTCGGCTCCCCGGTACATTATGCTTCGGCTTCCGGCATGATCACTTCTTTCCTGGATCGTGCTTTTTACGGCAAGAGCGCACTGTTCCAGGGAAAGCCCGGTGCCTGCATCGTAAGCTGCAGACGTGGTGGTGCTTCCGCTGCTTTTGACCAGCTGAACAAATATTTTACCATCAACTGTATGCCGGTGGTATCCAGCCAGTACTGGAATCAGGTACACGGCAATACCCCCGAAGAGGTAAAACAGGATCTGGAAGGCATGCAGACTATGCGCACCCTGGGAAACAACATGGCATGGCTGTTAAAGTGCATCGCGGCAGGAAAAGCCGTCGGTGTGGAGTTCCCGGAGAGAGAACCGGCGCAGAAGACCAACTTTATTCGATAAGGAGATATGTGGTATTATGGCAGAGTGGAACGGATTGGGAAGATATCCGGAAGACGCGGAAGTAAATGACCGCCCGGAAGCGGGTACCTTACTGGCCTATGTGGACGGAAGCTATCAGCATGCGCTGCAAAAATATGGCTTCGGCTGTATCTTTATCCTTCCCGACGGACGGATCTATACGGAATACGGCAACGGCGACAATCCGGACTCTCTGAAACAGCGGAATGTCTCCGGGGAGATGCTGGGAGCCATGTATGCGGTGCGGTTTGCCTTAAACAGCGGGTTTACGGCTATTGAGATCCGCTATGACTACGAAGGCATTGAAAAATGGGTCACCGGAGCCTGGAAGAGCAAGAATGATCTGACAAAAAAATATGCCCAGACCATGCGGGGCTGGGGACAGAAGATCCGGATCCGTTTTACCAAGGTCCCGGCCCATTCCAAGGTAAAATACAACGAACTGGCGGATGAGACGGCAAAGCTGGGCGTGGCCAACGGAAACGGGATCCCCAAGGTCAAAAGTCTCAGCGATTTCGAAGCAGCCGACCGCACAGAGGAGAAGTAGCATGCGTCTGAACAAATATCTGGCACAGTGCGGTGTATGTTCCCGGAGAGATGCGGATAAGCTGATCGAACAGGGAAAAGTGCTGGTCAACGGCCAGGTGGCCGGAATGGGACAGCAGGTGGAAGAGACAGACACCGTACGGGTAGGAAAAAAGGTATTACAGGGGAAACAGACCCGTAAGGTACTGGCATTTTACAAGCCCGTCGACGTGACCTGTACGGAGAGAGATCCCCATGCAGAAAAAAAGATCATGGATATGATCCACTATCCGGAGCGGCTGACCTATGCGGGACGGCTGGATAAAGATTCCGAGGGTCTGCTTATCCTGACCAACGACGGAGATCTGATCAATGCCATGATGCGGGGAGCCAACCGCCATGAAAAAGAGTACCTTGTAAAGACAGACAAAGAAATAACACCTGATTTTTTGGAGAAAATGGCGAAGGGTATTTATTTAAAAGATCTGGACATCACTACAAGAGAGTGTAAGGTAGAAAAGATCGGAAAATTCACCTTCCGTATCATACTGACCCAGGGAGTCAACAGACAGATCCGGCGTATGTGCGAGGCCTGCGGATATAGGGTAAAAGCACTGAAAAGGATCCGGGTAATGAACGTCTTACTGGGAGATCTGAAGCCCGGAGCATGGCGGGAGGTCACCGGAGAGGAACTGGACAAACTTCTGGAAAAGACCGGAATGTTAAATCGTAATGAAAATAGATAAAGGCAGGAACACAAGATGCAGTCTTCCAAAATAGACCGGATCAAAGATCTGGTACAACAACTGAATGCGGCTTCGGAAAGCTATTATGCCAAAGACCGGGAGATCATGAGCAACTATGAATACGATAAGCTCTATGACGAACTGGTGGAACTGGAAAAGGAGACAGGTGTTACGTTGGCCAACAGCCCCACGGTAACTGTGGGCTATGAGGCCGTGGACGAGCTTCCCAAGGAGCGTCACGAGAGTCCCATGCTGTCTCTGGGCAAGACCAAAAGCCGGGAAGAACTGAGGGACTGGCTGCAAGGGAATCCTGCACTTCTCAGCTGGAAACTGGACGGTCTTACCATTGTTCTGACGTATCGTGAAGGAAAACTTGCAAAAGCGGTTACCCGGGGAAATGGCGAGATTGGCGAAGTCATTACCAATAACGCCCGTACTTTTAAGAATCTTCCATTGAATATTTCCTATACCGGAGAACTGATCCTCCGGGGAGAAGCGGTGATCACTTACAGCGATTTCGAGAAGATCAACGGTCAGATCACGGATGTGGATGCCAGATACAAGAATCCCCGGAACCTCTGCAGCGGTTCGGTACGACAGCTGAACAATGAGATCACGGCAAAGCGTAACGTGCGATTTTATGCTTTTACTCTGGTAAAGGCGGATGGTGTGGATTTCCACGATTCCAAGGAAGCCCAGTTTGCCTTTTTGCAGGAGCAGGGATTCGCAGTGGTGGAGCATGTGGCGGTAACAGAAGAGAACATTCTGTCGGCCATTGAAGATTTTGAACATAAGATCGAACACTATGATATTCCTTCCGACGGACTGGTACTTACTTATGACAGCATCAGCTACGGCCAGTCCCTGGGCAGAACGGCAAAGTTCCCCAGAGATTCCATCGCTTTCAAATGGGCGGATGAACTGCGGGAGACCACATTAAAAGAGATCGAGTGGAGCGCCAGTCGTACCGGCCTGATCAACCCTGTGGCCATCTTCGAACCGGTGGAGCTGGAGGGCACCACGGTCAGCCGTGCTTCCGTGCATAATATCAGTATTCTGAGGGGACTTCGTCTGGGAATCGGTGATCATATCACAGTCTACAAGGCCAACATGATCATTCCTCAGATCGCGGAGAATCTGACCGGCAGCGACAATGTGGAGATCCCGAAGGTATGTCCGGTCTGCGGGCAGCCCACCGAGATCCGGCAGATGAACGAAGTACAGTCCCTGTACTGCACCAATGAAAAATGCCCGGCCAAGGAGATCAAGGCCTACACCCTGTTCGTCAGCAGAGATGCGCTGAACATCGACGGCCTCTCCGAGGCCACACTGGAGAAGCTGATCGATCAGGGATTTATCCATGAATATGCGGATCTGTTCCGGCTGGACCGTTATAAAGAGGTCATTACCGAAATGGAAGGCTTCGGGGAGAAATCCTATCAGAATATGATGGACAGCATCGAGACCGCACGCCATACCACGTTGCCCCGACTGATCTACGGCCTGGGAATCGCGAACATCGGTGTGGCCAATGCCAAGATGCTGTGCCGTTATTTTGACTATGATCTGGAACAGATGCAGACGGCGGATGTGGAGACCTTAAGTGCCATTCCCGGTGTGGGAGAAGTGATCGCGTCCGCGTTTGTGGACTATATGAGAGATCCGGAGAATCTGGAAAAGATCGCCCATTTAAAGGAGATCCTGACCATAGAGGTTCCACAGATCGATGAGAACAGCCAGACATTAGCCGGTCTGACTTTCGTGGTGACGGGAAGCCTGAACCACTACGCCAGCCGCAATGATTTAAAGGAAGTTATCGAGGAGAAGGGCGGTAAGGTGACCGGAAGCGTCACCGGCAAGACCACCTGTCTCATTAACAACGATATCACCTCGACTTCTTCCAAGAATAAGAAAGCTAAGGAACTGCAGGTCCCCATTCTGACAGAAGAGGAATTCCTGAGCACCTATAATATCCCTTACGAGGAATAAGCAAAGATACCCGGAGGAAAATAAAATGCCTATCAAAACACAAAATGATCTGCCTGCCAAAGAGATACTGGAAAATGAAAATATATTCGTCATGGACGAATTCCGTGCGGTACATCAGGATATGCGTCCGCTGCAGGTGCTGATCTTAAACAACATGCCGGTGAAGCAGGACACAGAGTTACAGCTGCTGCGGGCATTATCCAATACACCACTGCAGGTGGATGTGACTTTCATGAACACCAAGACCCATGTGTCACTGAACACCCCCGCCAGCCATCTGAATAAATTCTACACCACCTTCGATGAGATCAAGGACCGCAAATTCGACGGCCTGATCGTCACCGGGGCGCCGGTGGAGGATATCACTTTTGAGGAAGTGGACTACTGGGACGAGACCTGTAAGATTTTCGACTGGGCGGAGACCCATGTGACCTCCACCTTACATATCTGCTGGGCGGCCCAGGCGGGATTCTATCATTACTACGGTATTAACAAGAGACAGCTGCCCCAGAAGCTGTTCGGCGTCTATGCCCATAAGGTGTCTAACCGTAAGGTGCCGCTGGTGCGGGGCTTTGACGATATTTTCATGGCGCCCCACAGCCGTCACACCGAGACTCCCTCCGAGGCCATCCATGCCTGTAAGGAACTGACCATTCTGGCAGAATCCGAGAAGGCCGGAGTATTCCTGGCCATCGCAGAAGAGGGCAGGAAGATATTCGTGGCGGGCCATCCGGAGTATGACCGCTATACCCTGAACAACGAGTATCACAGAGACCTGGACAAGGGACTGCCCATCCAGATCCCCTATAATTATTATCCGGAGGACGATCCACAGCAGAGACCTCTGTTACAGTGGAGATCCCATTGCAACAATCTTTACAGTAACTGGTTAAATTACTACGTATATCAGGCAACCCCTTACGATCTTGCCCAGATCCAATAGGCCGGGAACAGGAAGGGAAAACAGAAAGGAAGCGCAAGATGAATCAGACACTGACGAGAAAACAATTCGATATTTTAGCCATATTGGCAGAAGAAAAAAGCGCTTTATCCCAGAGACAGCTGGGAGAGAAGAGCGGACATTCCCTGGGGACAGTCAACCGTGTCATGCAGGAACTGACCGAGTTACAGTATGTGGCGGACGGAGAGATCACCAACGCGGGAATCTCTGCACTGGAGCCTTACCGTGCCAAGCGCGCGATCTTCATTGCCGCCGGATTCGGCAGCAGACTGGTACCCATTACCTTTAATACCCCGAAGCCTCTGGTGCGGGTACACGGACAGCGTATCATCGACGGCCTGATCGACGCCTGTCTGGAAGCCGGGATCAATGAGATCTACATTGTCCGCGGCTATCTGGCAGAGCAGTTCGACCAGCTGCTGTACAAATATCCCATGATCAAATTTTTAGAGAATCCGGTCTACAATGAGGCCAACAATATTTCCTCTTCCATGGTAGCCAGATATATGCTCTCCAATGCCTATGTCTTCGAGGCGGATCTTCTGATCTCCAACCCGAAGATCATTACCAAGTATCATTATACTTCGGATTTTCTGGCAATCAAAAAGGACAGAACCGACGACTGGTGTTTTAAGGTAAAGGACGGCATCATCGTGGAGGAAAAGGTCGGCGGTCTGGACTGCTGGCAGATGGTAGGTATCTCTTACTGGAACGAAGAGGATGGCCACAAGCTGTCGGATGATATCAAGATGACCTACGAACAGCCCGGCGGTAAGGAACGCTACTGGGAGCAGGTGCCTCTGGTATTCTGCCAGAAACATTATAAAGTAGAAGTACGGGAATGTCAGGAAGACGATATCATCGAGATCGATACCTTCCGGGAACTGAAAGCCATCGACAAGATCTACGATGTATAAAAGCTAAGAAACCAACAGGAAAAATAAGTATTGCTATTTTGCAAATTGGATGTAAATGAACGATCAGAAAAAGAACGTGAACAAAAGGAGGAGTACCATCATGGAGCAGCTGATACAAACACCGGTCAGGAGAAATATTCTGTTGAACCCCGGACCGTCCACCACCACAGACACCGTAAAATACGCACAGGTCGTACCGGATATCTGTCCCAGAGAGAAGGATTTCGGAGGACTGATGAAGGGACTGCGGGAAGATCTGGTCCGCATCGTCCACGGAGATCAGGAGCGGTATACCAGCGTCCTGTTCTGCGGTTCCGGCACCATCAATATCGATGCCTGTATCAGTTCCCTGCTTCCGGCGGGCGGTAAGGTGCTGGTAGTGAACAACGGTGCCTACAGCAGCAGGGCGGTGGAGGTCTGTGAATATTACGGACTGCCCCATATAGACCTGCGCTTCCCGGTGGACGAACTGCCGGATCTGGAAAAGGTGGAGCGGACGCTGCAGGAGAATCCGGATATCGCGCTGGTACATACCACCCATAATGAGACCGGCACCGGCATTTTAAATCCCATCCGCAAGATCGGCGCACTGGCCCATAAATATCATGCCACCTTTACCGTGGATACTACTTCCACCTATGCCATGCGCCCCATAAATATCGAGGAGGACAATATCGACTTCTGTATGGCCTCCGCCCAGAAAGGCCTCATGGCCATGACGGGACTTTCCTTTGTGGTAGGCAGCCGGGCAATCCTGGAGGCATCAAGGGACTATCCGAAGCGTTCCTATTACTGTAATCTGTATCAGCAGTATGACTTTTTCCAGAGGACAGGGGAAATGCATTTTACTCCGCCGGTACAGACCATCTATGCCACGATCCAGGCATTGAAGGAGTACTGGGCTGAGGGAGAGGAAGCCAAATGGGCGAGACACACCAGAGTCTTCGAGGCCATCCACGAGGGACTGGATGAGCTGGGATTCCGTGATGTGATCCGCAGAGAGTGGCAGTCCGGACTGGTGGTGTCCGTGCGGTATCCCGATGATCCGAACTGGGATTTTGAAAAGGTACATGACTATTGCTATGAAAGAGGATTTACCATCTATCCCGGCAAGATTTCCACCACCAATACCTTTAGACTGTGTGCACTGGGAGCCATTGACCGGCAGGATATTGAAGCCTTTTTCAAGGTGTTCCGGGAAGCGCTGGAAGTAAATAAGATCCAGATTCCGGCAAGATATGAGAGTTAACAACGTAAAAACATATTTTTCACATGGCTTTGCGCCGCGGGCACAAGGCCTGCAGGTTGTTGAAAGGAACGAGGAATTGAGATGAAGCGAGTATATACCTGTTTTTGTACGGATGTCATTCATGAGGGGCATCGCAATATTATCAGAGAAGCCAGAAAATACGGGGAACTGACCATCGGTGTCTTAAGCGACGAGGCCATGATCCGTTTTAACCGTTTCCCCACCATCAGTTTCGAGGAGCGCATGCAGCTGGTAAAGGACATCCCGGAGGTCAGCAATGTGGTGGTACAGGATGATGTCATGTACGATAAAGTCATCGGGGAACTGCATCCCGATTATGTGATCCACGGGGATAACTGGAAGGAAGGCCCCTTAAAAGCCATCCGGGACAACGTGGAGAAGCTGCTTTCCGCTTACGGCGGGGAGATCCTGGATGTGCCCTATACCTATAATGAAGAAGTTAAGAGGATCGACACGAAAATAAAGGAAAAGCTGGCTATGCCGGAATACCGCAGAAAACGCCTGCGCCAGCTGATCGAGATCCGTCCCATTGTAAAGGCGCTGGAAGTACACAGCGGCCTGACGGGACTGATCGCGGAGAAGACCATTGTGGAGCATGACGGCGAACTGGATCAGTTTGATGCCATGTGGATCAGCTCTCTGTGCGATTCCACGGCCAAGGGCAAGCCGGATATCGAACTGGTGGATATGACCTCCCGGTTCCGTACCATCGACGATGTGACGGAAGTGACCACCAAGCCCATTATCTTCGACGGAGATACCGGAGGGCTGACGGAGCATTTTGTCTATACGGTGCGTACCCTGGAAAAAATGGGAGTTTCCGCCATCATCATCGAGGATAAGACCGGCCTTAAGAAAAATTCCCTCTTCGGAAACGAAGTGGAGCAGACCCAGGACAGCATCGAGAATTTCAGTGCCAAGATCGCTGCCGGGAAAAAGGCCCAGCTGACGGATGATTTCATGATCATTGCCAGAATCGAAAGCCTGATTTTAGAGCGGGGCATGGAGGATGCGCTGGAGCGTGCCAGAGCCTTCGTGGCAGCGGGAGCGGACGGCATTATGATCCACAGCCGGAAGAAATCCCCGGAGGAAATCCTGGAATTCTGCGACAGGTTCCGTTCGGAAGATCCCAAGACTCCCATTGTCGTGGTACCGTCTTCCTTTAACAGCATTACAGAGAATGAACTGGCCGCTCACGGTGTCAATATTGTCATCTATGCGAACCAGCTGACCAGAAGCGCCTTTCCAGCCATGCAGCAGACCGCCGAGGATATTTTGCGGTATCACAGGGCACAGGAAGTGGACAGCAGACTGATGCCGATTAAGGATATTATTACGCTGATCGATGAGATATAACTGACAGGAGCATAAGTAGGAAAGGAATACCTGAATGAAAGCAGAAAATTTTGCACATATTTTAAATGCGGATTTTTATACCGGCGTGCCGGATTCCCAGTTGAAGGCCCTCTGCAATTATCTGATGCATACCTACGGCATTGATCCGAAGCATCATGTCATCGCGGCCAATGAGGGAAACTGTACCGCGCTGGCGGCAGGGTATCATCTGGCCACCGGGAAAGTCCCGGTCGTCTATATGCAGAACAGCGGCGAGGGCAATATCATCAACCCCGTGGCCTCTCTGTTGAATGATAAAGTCTATGCCATTCCCATGATCTTCGTCGTCGGCTGGCGCGGAGAGCCGGGGATCCACGATGAACCCCAGCACATCTATCAGGGAGAAGTGACCCTGAAACTGTTGGAGGACATGGGCATCCGTTATTTTGTCATTGGTAAGGACACTGCGGAAGAAGAGGCGGCGCAGGCCATGCAGGAGTTTCAGGTGGCTCTGGAACAGGGCAAGGATGTGGCCTTCGTCATCCGCAAAGGTGCGCTCACCTACGACGAAAAGGTGGAGTATCACAATGACAATCCCATGATCCGGGAGGAGATCATCCGCCACATCGTACAGGCCGCCGGACAGGATCCTATCGTCAGCACCACCGGCAAAGCCAGCAGAGAACTGTTTGAGATCAGAGAACACAACGGTCAGAGCCACAAGTACGATTTCCTCACCGTCGGCTCCATGGGACACAGCAGCAGTATCGCTCTGGGCGTAGCAGTACAGAAGCCGGGTACGAAAGTATGGTGCGTGGACGGCGACGGGGCCGTATTGATGCACATGGGCTCCATGGCAGTACTGGGCAGCACGGCTCCGGAAAATATGGTACACATCGTCATCAATAACGGCGCCCACGAGACCGTCGGCGGCATGCCCACCGTGGCCGCCAACATCGACCTCGCAGCCATAGCAAAAGCCTGCGGCTACCCCCATGCCGTATCCACCGCCACCTACGAAGAACTGGACAGAGAACTGGCCGCAGCAAAGGAGAGATCGGCCCTGACCTTTATCGAGGTAAAATGCGGCATAGGAGCCAGAGACGACCTCGGCAGACCCACCACCACAGCGCTGGAGAACAAGCAGAACTTCATGGAATATCTGAAGGAATGCCGGTAGTAAAAAGCCGGTGTCCGGTATCGTGCATTTTTTGCAACAATACCATGTTATAAAAATAACAAGATCCTACTGTTCGTCAGAAAGCATATATGGTATGATAATTTCATCGGAAAACAAAAAGTCAGAAAGCAGACATTTGTTTTTCCGGGAACAGCATACTATGAATACAAAAGAAAGACGAGGGAGTACGTATGGGAGAATTAAACATCGGTATTATCGCAATCGTGGTACTTGTCATTGCCGTTCTGGCCATCCTGGCATCCGGTTATGTAAAGGCTTCACCGAATAAAGCCTACATTATTTCCGGTATCAAGAGAGAGCCGAAAGTTCTGATCGGCCGGGCGGGCATCAAGATTCCTTTTCTGGAGAAGAAGGATGAATTGATATTAAAGCAGATCAGTATCGACATCAAGACCAACGGCTACATACCCACCAAGGATTTCATCGGTGTGGATATTGATGCCGTGGCAAAGGTCAGAGTTCTGACCCAGAGAGATGTCACTGTGAATGCCAAAGGGGAAGTTGTGGCAGGCACCGATCCGAACAAGAGAATCACCACGGAGATGGCCAGCGCAGCCATGAAGAACTTCCTGAACATGAATGAGGATCAGATCCGTGACGCTCTGACCGATTCCTTACAGGGTAACATGCGTGAGATCATCGGTACCCAGTGCCTGAAAGAGCTGTGTAACGATCGGAAGACCTTCGGTGATGAGGTACAGGCGAAGGCCCAGAAGGATATGAATGCCCTGGGTATCTGGATCGAGTCCTGTAACATCCAGAAGATTGAGGATGAGAACAACCTGATCACTGCTTTGGGACAGGATAACATGTCCCAGATCCAGAAGGATGCTTCCGTAGCAAAGGCACAGGCAGACAGAGATGTGGCCATCGCAAGAGCACAGGCCCAGAAGGATGCCAACGATGCGCAGGTCATCGCTGAGACCGAGATCGCCCAGAAGCAGACGGAACTGGCCATCAAAAAAGCGGAACTGAAGAAAGAGTCCGATATCAAGAAGGCGGAGGCAGATGCCGCTTACAAGATCCAGGAAGAGGAACAGCGTAAGACGGTGGAGATCACCACAGCGAATGCGAACCTGGCTCGTCAGGAGAAGGAGCTGGAGTTAAAGGAAAGAGAAGTATCCATCAAGGAGAAGGCTCTGGAAGCTGAGGTCAAGAAGACTGCAGAAGCAAATAAATACGCAGCACAGCAGAAGGCAGACGCCGAGCAGTACGAGAGACAGAAGAGAGCGGAGGCAGAACTCTTCGAGATCCAGAGACAGGCAGAGGCAGAAAAGGCAAAATCCGAGGCGGAGAGATTCGCCAAGGAGCAGGCGGCAGAGGCAGTCAAGGCAGCAGGCCTGGCAGAGGCAGCAGCCGTAGCAGCCAAAGGTAAAGCGGAAGCAGAAGCCATTCAGGCAAAGGCCGAGGCAGAAGCAGCCGGTATTCTGAAAAAAGCGGAAGCTATGAAGCAGTACGGTGACGCTGCAAGACAGCAGATGGAACTGGATACCTTGAAGGTATACTTCGAGCAGCTGCCTAAGATCGCAGAGGCTGTGGCTAAGGGCTATATGAATGTCGATTCCATTAAGATGTTCGGCGGCGACTCCAGCAAACTGGCCGGTGATATCATGACTACCGTGACCCAGGTTACCGATGGCATCAAGGAATCCACCGGACTGGACATCAATGAGATGCTGGCAAAAGGTTTCGCCAAAGAGACCGCAGGCACAGCAAAGTCCGAAGAGACCAAGCCTGCCGCGAATGCTGATTATCATGAGGTAAAACCGGAATAATACTTGCGATAAATGATGTAATGTCATAAACTGAGGGTACAGAGACGGATATTTGGTCTCCGTACCCTTAGATTTTTATGCTTTGTGGAGAAGGGTACAGTCACCGACTGGAGCCTGAGCTGTGCCCATGGGAAAGGAAATCATAACGTATGACAACTGCGGATCCAAAAGCAACGAAAGAAGCAACAGAATTATTGGAATATCTCCGGGGAGTGGCAGGCCAGCAGATCATCACCGGTCAGCACACCCAGACCATTCCCTGCGAGGAGATAGAGTATATTCGGGAGCAGACAGGAAAAGAGCCAAAGTTACGGGGATTCGAACTGCTGGCGTATTCTCCGAATATCAATTACAATGACGCTTCTCCGGAATGCCTGACAGAAATAGAAGAAAATAAAGGCACCGCAGAGACGGCACTTCAGTGGGCGAAAGAACAGCGCAAGCCCGGCAACGGTGGCATCATCACCTTTACCTTCCACTGGTTCTCACCTTTAGGCGGACGAGACAAAAGCTTCTATACGGAACACACGGATTTTGACGCTGCGAAGATATTACAGGAAGGCACCCCGGAGAGAACGGCATTTTATCACGACATGGATGTGATTGCTGAAATCCTGCAAAGCTTTCAGAAAGAGAATATCCCCATTCTCTGGCGCCCGTTCCATGAATCCTACGGCACCTGGTTCTGGTGGGGAGCAAAAGGCCCGGAAGTGGCAAGAGACCTGTACCGTCTGATGTTCGATTACTACACGAAAGAAAAAGATCTGCACAACCTCCTCTGGGTATGGAACTGCGATATACCGGAAGCCTACCCCGGAGACGATTACGTGGATGTGGTATCCATGGATGTCTACCTCCCGGAGTACCGGGCTACGGACTATGCGGAAACCTATGAAAAACTGGTGACCGCAACCTCAAGAGAGAAGATTGCCGCACTGGCAGAGATCGGCTATCTTCCGGATATAGATCTCCTGCAAAAAAGCAGAATCCCCTGGGCCTACTACATGACCTGGTCCAAGGAATTCTGCATCGGGGAAAAATACAACAGTACGGAAAATCTGAAGAAAATGTATGACAGTGAATATGCGGTGAATTTGTAACTTGAACCAGCGAAGCGAAAAATTTCGCTGGTTTATTGTATACAAGACGGATCTTTTTCAAAAAGAGATGAATCAATTTCTTTTGTTAGATTTTTTGGGATACATTTGGCAGTAATTTTTATTGTTGGCGATTTGTATGTGAGCTCTGTATAGAAAACTGAATTGGTGGGATTTTTGAAGATTGCATATATTTTACCGGGAGGCTTTGGAACAATCGAACGGATGTCTTCGCATAAAACGCTGTTTGGGATATAGTAGTCATTATTTTGAATAAGCCCAAGACAGGCAGTAGTAGTGCCTGTAACTTTTTCGGTATAAAGTTCAAGGTGAGGGCCGACATAATTTCCTATCATACGCGCTTTGACGTCAATGTTCATGATAATATCCAATACTTTAAGTTTTAGCTCAGTAGTATGATTGCTTTTGAAAGAAAAATCATTTTCGGATAGACGATTGTTTAATGCGGCACGATAAAAATTGTTAGCATTCATTCCGGCACTCAGTGAAACACCGGTAAAATGAAGAAAATTATGAGATTGGAATCTGACGGAAGTATAATCAGAACGGTTATTTGTGTCGCGGTATACAAAGGCAACCTGACATCCTTCTAAACGATGGTGGTATTGCTTGGCGCACTTTGTGATGATATTAATGGCTTGTTTTTTGGTCATATAGTATATTCCTCATATGGTAAGCTGAAAATAAAAAAGGAAGGCTCAATTGCCGTAGCAAAAGACACCTTCCTTTTATGACTGATTTTTCTGTTGTCCGCCAACTGATCGGCACCCGAAGTCCGATAAGCACTCTGGTTTTTCTGTTGCCAGTCAACTGTCCGGCACCCGAAGTCCGGAAAGAATTTCGGATTTTATGTGTCAGTCCACATGATAAGCATATAGCTTATCTATTAATTACAGTATACATAAAGTAAGTGAATTATGCAACGAATTTATAAAATTTTAACTTGATATTTTGCGTAAGCATATTATTCCATTCCTATTTTAAAAACAGGAATAATGTACTTCTGTTTTGGAAAAAGGTGCCGAGATAGTGGCGTATTAAGAAATTTTTTTCAAGACATTTCTATTTTAAAGGCAAACGAAAAATAAAGCAACATAATTTTTTCACAGAAATTGCAACAAAAGTACCAAAAACATTTTACATACACTCAAAATATGCTATAATATCTCCGTATTGAGACAAAACATTTGTAAGTTGTAGCCAAAAAATACTACAATTAGACACAAATTTCCAATAAACGATAAGATTGACGATAAGAGTAACAGGTGAGAGTATATGGAAACAGGCAGAAAAAAAGTCCGTTTGGGAGAATTGCTGGTAAATAGTGGGGTGATCACCAATGACCAGCTGCAGCAGGCGCTGGACAACCCGAACAGACAGGGTAAGAAGCTGGGAGAATTTCTGGTAGATGAAGGTGTCGTATCGGAAGATGATCTGGCCAGAGCACTGAGCAGACAGCTGGATATCGAGATGGTGGATCTGCAGAGCACCAACGTGGACAAGGAAGTACTGGATCTGGTACCGGTCAATGTCCTGAAGAAGAACAAGATATTCCCCTTCGCCTACAAAGAGAATAATTTCAATGTCCTGATGGTAGCCATGGCGGATCCTCTGGATTACAACGCCATCGATGACATCAATATCATCACCAACTTCCAGGTAGAACCTGTCGTAGCCACCACCCGCAGCATTATGCTGGCCATCGATAAATACTTCGGACAGGAAGAAGTAACCGAGGCACTGGCTGCCTACGCCAAGGAGAAGAAGCTGGACGTGGTGGAAGATATCGCCACGGAGGAGAACATCAACAGTTCCCCTATTGTAATGCTGGTAAAGGATATGATCGAAAAAGCCGTCCGCCAGCGTGCATCCGATATCCATATCGAACCCATGGAAAATATCATCCGTGTCCGTTACCGTATCGACGGTGCCCTCTATGAGAGAGCAAGATATGGCGTCAACGTACTGTCCGCCATCATCGCCCGTATCAAGATCATCGGCGGCATGGATATCTCCGAGAAGAGAAAACCCCAGGACGGTCGTATCACCCAGGTAGTAGACCGTGTGGAATACGATATCCGTGTATCCATCCTGCCTACCGTATACGGAGAGAAAGTCGTAATGCGTCTTGCCGCGAAGAGTGCACTGAACCGCGACAAGAGCCAGCTGGGCTTCAAACCCTACGAATTAAAACAGTTTGACTATATCCTGAAAAATCCCCACGGTATCATTCTGGTAACCGGACCTACCGGTAGTGGTAAGTCCACCACCCTGTATACCGCCCTGAGCGAACTGAACAAAGAAGACGTAAATATCATCACCGTCGAAGATCCTGTCGAGGCCAATATCGACGGCATCAATCAGGTACAGGTCAACAACAAAGCCGACCTGACCTTCGCATCGGCACTGCGATCCATTCTGCGACAGGACCCGGATATCATCATGATCGGTGAGATCCGAGACCAGGAGACCGCCAGCATCGCCGTACAGGCGTCCATCACCGGACATCTGGTGGTAAGTACCCTGCATACCAACTCCTCCGCCAGCACCATCACCCGTCTGGAGGATATGGGCATCGAGTCCTACCTGATCGCAGATTCCGTCATCGGCGTTATCGCTCAGCGACTGGTCCGCAGACTTTGTCCTTTCTGTAAGAAGCCGAAGCAGGCTACCAAGGATGAAAAAGAGTTCATGGGCCTGAAAGAAGAGGAAAATGTAACGATCTACGAGCCCTGCGGATGCAGTAAATGTGACAACACCGGCTTCAAAGGCCGAATCGGTGTCTATGAGATCATGCAGATCACGCCGAAACTGAAAAATATAATCAGCAAGCGGGAAGGTGCCGATATATTAAAGGAAGAGGCACTGAAAGAGGGCATGCATACCCTGCGTATGAGTGCCACCGACTATGTACTGGACGGCACCACCTCCTTCTCAGAGATGGTAAAAGTATCGTTCGACGTGTAATGTGAAATAAAAAATAAAAATTTTTAGAATTTTGTAAAAAAATGTGAACCGTTTTGGAACCTGCCCCCGTCTTTATAATCGGGGAGTAAGTTAAAGATAAAGGCGTATTGGAGGAAGGCACATGGCAACCTATGGCTATCGGGCCATTACAAAGGCTGGAAAAGAAGTAAAGGGAAGCGTAGAAGCGGATAACCGGGATCTGGCAATGGCAGAACTGAGAAGGCAGGAACTGACCATTATCGATCTGGGAGAACAAAGCTTCCTGACGAAAGACATCGATATCCAGATCGGTGGATGGCCGAAAGCCAGGGATTTAAGTGTCATGTGCCGCCAGTTCGTCAGCATGACCAAAGCGGGCGTAAGTATCCTCGAATCTCTGAAAATGCTCTGCGAACAGACGGAGAATAAGAGATTGCAGGATGCGTTGAAAGAAGTCCGCATCAGCGTAGAAAAGGGTGAGACCCTGGCAGACTCCATGGCAGAGCACCCAAAAGTATTCCCGGGGATTATGGTGAACATGGTGGCTGCGGGTGAGGCATCCGGTAGTCTGGAAACGGCTATGGATCGTGTGGCTACACAGTTGGAGAAATCGCATAAGACACAGGCAATGGTTAAAAAAGCAATGATTTATCCTATTGCAGTGTGTGTGGTTGCCATAATTGTTACAGTTGTAATGCTGGTTAAGGTAATTCCTTCCTATGAGGATATGTTTACTCAGTTAGATACGGAATTACCTTGGATTACACAGTTCTATGTAAATTTAAGCCATGGTATTATTAATTACTGGTTTATAATTGCTCCTATTATTATAGTAATTGTTTTCGGAATTAAGACTTTTGCCGGAACAAATGCCGGAAAACATTTCTTCGGGAAAATAGCATTAAAGCTACCATTGTTAAAGACTTTAACGATTAAATCCGCTTCTTCTATGATGGCAAGAACTTTAAGTACACTGATGGGCGCAGGAGTTCCTTTAATAGAAGCAGTAGATATTGTTTCAAACGTTATGACCAATATTTATTTCAAGGAAGCATTGGAAGATGCTAGGGAAGAAATAACTATTGGTATGCCACTATCCAGACCATTACAAGAAAGTGGTTTGTTTCCTCCGATGGTATATCAGATGATCCGCATTGGTGAAGAGTCCGGTAATACAGAGGCTATGTTGGATAAACTGGCTGATTATTATGATGAAGAAGTGGAGATGGAAGTACAATCTCTGATGGCTGCTATGGAACCGATCATCATTGTTGTATTGGCTGTAGTGGTTGGTGGATTAATTGCGGCATGTATGATGCCTATGATGTCCATGTATGAAGCATTGGATAATATGTAAGTTGGATTATCCGTTCTGTGTAGGGACAGAACGATAATTAATAAATGGGGCGGAAAACTTACTACCCTGAAATTAAAAAACACATAAAAAGGAGAATGTTATTATGAACAAGAAACAGAAGAGCTTAACAAACAAAGGTTTCTCCCTGGTAGAGCTGATCATCGTTATTGCTATTATGGCAGTCTTGATTGGTGTATTAGCACCTCAGTATTTGAAATATGTTGAGCAGTCAAGATTACAGAAAGATAATCAGGCTATTTCTGAAATTACAAATTCAATCAAAATTGCAATGGCAGATGAAACCATCAATACAGCTACTCCAAGTGCAGATTTTAAGCCGACAACTAAAGAATATTCTTTCTCTGCATCGGGTTCCGCATTAGAAAAGGAATTATCGACTGTTGTTGGTACAAGCGTAAAGCTCACCTCTAACACTTACACTGTTGCTCCTGAGATTACTGTTACAAAGGATGCTTCTGGATTAGTAACAGTTACAGTAAAGGGCTTTATGTCAAAAGTTGGTGCAACTGCTGAAGATAAGGTATTTTAAAGTTTAATTTATTTGAAAGGCACCCGACATGCTCCCGACAATCTTACTCTACATAGTGGTTTTCCTCTATGGCATCGTAATCGGTAGCTTCCTTAATGTGTTGATCTACCGCATTCCTAACAAAGAGAATATTGTGACGACCAGGTCTCACTGCATGAACTGCAGTTACCAGCTGAAATGGTACGACCTCGTACCTCTTTTCAGCTATCTGGTACTGGGAGGCAGATGTCGGAAATGTAAGGCACACATTTCCGTTCAGTACCCCGTCATCGAGGCACTGAACGGAGTGCTGTACCTGTTTGTATTCTGGAAATATGGAATGAGCGCGGATTCCCTAGTCTACTGCTTATTGTTTAGTGCACTTCTTGCTTTAAGTGTGATTGATTTCAGAACATATGAGATCCCTGTGGGATTTAACTTATTTATACTGACACTGGGGCTGATCCATGGAGCCTTCCACTATACACAGTGGCTGGATTTCCTGATCGGCTTCCTGTGTGTCAGTGTATTTTTACTTATTCTGTATTATGCAACCGGTGGCCGGGCTATCGGCGGCGGTGATGTGAAGCTGATGGCGGTCTGCGGACTGTTGCTCGGCTGGAAACTGATCATTTTTGCATTTTTACTGGGATGTATCATCGGTTCCGTGATTCATCTGATCCGTATGAAGGTAAGCGGCGAAGGACATGTCCTCGCCATGGGACCGTATCTCTCCGCAGGAGTGGCGATCGCTGTCCTCTGGGGAAACGAATTCTTACAGTGGTATCTGGGCCTGTATCATTAAATTTAAAAAGAATACACCGGATATCACGTATCTGAGATAAATTAGAAAGTTCTTTGGAACACCATCTGTTCCAAAATACAATAAATACTGGTAAGAGGAAGGGTAAGAGGCATGGCAATGAACAATCGCGTATTGAGTATTGAGATCGGCAACTCTTTTACGAAGATCTGCGAGATAGACTATAAGGTGAAAAAGCCGAAGGTCTATAAGGTACTGACGGTGGAGACACCCGAAGGTGTCGTGGTGGACGGTATGTTACAGCCCACACAGGAGTACGCAGACCGCATGGTGAATGCACTGGGAACAAACGGCATTCGTACGAAGAAAGTGATTTTCACCATTTCTTCTACTAGAGTGGCAAGCCGTGAGGTACAGATCCCCAATGTTAAGGCGAATAAGATCGAGGCACTGGTAAAGACCAACGCCAGCGACTATTTCCCGGTGGATCTGACCCAGTATGAGATCGGACATTATCTGGCCGGCGGACTGACCGAGAACGGAAAGCTTCGCGTTATGGCACTGGCGGTTCCCAAGGCTCTTCTGGACAGCTATTATCAACTGGCACAGATGTGCGGCTGGGAAGTGGAGTGCTTCGATTACAGCAGTAACAGCCTGTACCAGATCCTTCGGAACGAGAAGTCCGAGAAGGTTACCATGGTCATCAAGATTGATGAGAACAGCACCATCGTTACCGTGCTTTCCGCCGGTAAGGTGTTATTACAGAGAACCGTGGCTTACGGTGTGCAGGATGCCATTGAGGCAATGCTGAGTTCCGGCGCTTATGCCGTGAGCGATCCCATGAGCGCGGTAGAACGTTTCCAGAAGAAGACCTGCCTGAACAGAGTACTTCATCAGGGGGACAAGCTCTGGGAAGAGAACGCAGGACGCTGGGAAGACGAAGATGCCGGTAATATCACCGTCATGGAAGCGAGACAGAAGATCACCGCTTCTCTGGAGCCTCTGATCGTAGGCGTCAGCCGTGTCATTGATTTCTATGATTCCCGGAACGGGGATACCCCCATCGAGAAGACTTATGTTACCGGTCTCGGCGGCAGCTTCAGCGGCATGAGCAAGCTGTTCACCAACTGTCTGGAGCGTAAGGTACATACCCTGTCCGAGATGGATGACAAGATCGGCATGAGCAAGGCCATCCGTTCTACGAGACCTGCCGCTTATATTTCCTGTCTGGGCGCGGTACTGGCCCCGGTGGGACTGATCGACAAGAGCACGCAGAAAGCCAAGGGACTGACGGTAGTCAGCGGTACGAACTATACGTTCCTCAGCGTAGCGGTACTGCTTCTGGGCATTGTGCTTTCCGTTGCATTCTGTGCCATGTCCATTCCAAGATATATGACAGATAAGGCAATGAATGCCTACTTACAGACCAGAATCGAGCAGCTACAGCCGGCAGAGGCCATTTACAATGAGTATCTGGCCACGGCAGCGCAGTATGACAAATATACTTATTTCTATGCCTATACCCAGACTCCCAACGAGAATCTGGTAGAATTTATAAATGAACTGGAACAGATCCTTCCGTCCTCTTTCTTCACCAACAGCTTCAGCTCCGATGAAATGGGCGTGAGCATGAACATCACGGTAGAAGGAAAAGCGGCGGCAGCCCGCACAATCTTAAATGTCCGCAATATGAAGAGCATTGAATCCGTATCGGTGAGCGGCATTACGGATACGGTGGATGAGGCCGGTAATTCTACGGTTACCTTCTCTCTGAGCGGTACCTACAAGGCACTGGGTGCGGAGGAAGAAGAGTCTTCCGACGGCACGGCAGTGGCAGCACAGTAAGGAGGGGACGGACATGAAAGTAAAGAAAAGCGACATTCAACTTTTGATCGGAGTAATGGGCGTGCTGATAGCGGTATGCACCTATTTCTTCGTCTATGCGAAATTCAATGAGAAATCCGAGGCTCTGGAGACGGAAAATGCCAGCCTGCAGAGCAGAGTGGCTACGCTGGAAGTACTGGATCAGAGAAAAGCGGATTACGCCAAGTCAACGGAAGATATGAAGCAGTACATTACCGGATTTGAGAACCGTTTCCCGGCAGGCATTCTTCCCGAGGACAGCATTATGAACATCCTGCATCTGGAAGAGGCAACGAATACCCGGGTGGCCAGCCTTGGATTTGGTGCGGATACGGAAGTGCCTTATGTGGCAGAACAGACCACAGCCACCGATGCATCCGCAGATACAGCATCCGAAGATACAGCATCCGCAGACGGAAGCGCAGCAGCCACCACGAGCGCTGCGACGGGTCCTGTGACGACGGAAGGAACCCAGTATGCGGATACGAAACTGTACGAAGTACCGTTGAGTTTTAGCATCGAATGTTCCTACAATGATTTCAAGGGACTGGTACGTTATATTTACAATTTACAGGACAGGGAGAGTATCCGGGGCGTCAGCCTGACCTACAGCACGGATAGCGGATCCCTGGCCGGCAATATGAGCATGAGCACCTATTATCTGCAGGGTACGGACAAGGTATACAGCGAGCCTGTGATCCCCGGCATGGAAATGGGTGTAGATACGATCTTCGGTAATCTGGGAGAGAACACTTCCGGAGAAACAGACAATATGGAAGCCGCAAACTGACGGGAGAGACGGAATGCAGGGCAGAACTTCGAAGGAGAAAAGACAACTGAATAACGAAGGTTTTTCCCTGATAGAGCTTCTGGTGGCCATGGTGATCCTGTCCATTATCGTGGTGCCTCTGCTGCACAGCTTTGTGACTTCGGCCAGAACCAATGCCAAGGCGAGAAACACCATGCGGGCGACGGCCATCGCAGAGGACGTGATGGAGAATTTCGAGGCGTATTCCCTGGAAGATCTGGAGAGACGCTATACGGCGCAGGGCTATACGGTGCAGGGAAGTGACGGCACCGGCGTGGATAAGGACGGCGACGGCAATGCAGATCCGGGAACCGCCGGGGAATGGCTTTTCTCAGGAACACTGGCGGCGGACAGCGTGACTTCCGGACAGTACGATGTGATCGTACGGCTGAATCCTTCCGGCTACCATCAGGTGGATCTGAAAGGAATCAATGACAAGCAGTTAGTGAATTTACAGAATCTGACCAGTACGGTCAATGCAGTGTATCAGGAAGGGCCGGATGAAGCTTTGGGCGCTTACCGTTATTTTGCAACGGCAGTGCTGGGCAGGACTGCGGCGGAAATGCAGAATGAGGAAACGGCAGCACAGGCAGTGGTGGCTGTGGCCCCCCATGTGACCCGGACGGTGACTGTGGATATCAACAGCAGCCGTGTCAGCGCGGATCTGGGCTACAAAACCGTGGAGGTTCCCACCTATCTGGTAACGGCTACCATGCAGTACCAGTATAATGACGGAACGAATACCGCTGCCTACCCGCAGCACGGCAACAATCACGTGATCTTTTCCAATGAAAAGGATGTGAAGGAACAGGCCGACAGCATCCGCTCCGCGTGGAAAGCAGATCCTGCCTCCGTGACGGACAGGGAGGTGGGCTCGGCACTTGCCAATATTGTGTTCTGCATGCGTCCGAGATATGAGAGTGCGGTACTGAATAAAGTGGTGGATACGGTGATCGTTCACAATCCCAAGAATGTGGCCACGAACTTTTTCCTGGTAAGACAGCAGGCGGAGGATCCCTCTCTGTGGGATTCCAGGTATCAGATGGCATTCGAGTTGCAGGAATTCTGGCCCGGCTGGGCGGCAGGACCGCAGAATTCGGCATGTACTTTAAGAAGTAATTTCCTGGTGGCAGATCCGGACAAAAGTATGGATTTTTCCTACCAGCATCACAGATATACTTTCCGGAACCTGAGCACGGCCATGACCAGCTATGAGGGAGAGGGCTATCTGAATGTGACGGGGGCGGCAAAGCTTCCGGCAGGAACCATGGGAGGCCCCACGGCACTGACCATTATGGATGCGGATGTGCTGACACCGGATGAAAATTATGACAGATTGTATGACATTGCGGTAGAGATCTACGAGTCCGGCAGATCGGGAGACGGACAGCCAATCACGATCATGACGGGTACGGTGACCAGATAACGGGATAGAAGGCAACAGCGTATGAGAAAACAGGGCAGAGAGAAGCAAAAACTGCATAAGGGAATGAACAATAAGGGCTCGGCTATTGTGGTAGTGATCATTGCCATGGCTTTTATCGGCATTCTGGCCAGCGTCCTGATGTATATGTCCCTGCTGAACTATCAGATGAAGGTGAACAATCTGAAGGCGAAGGACAACTTTTACTCCGCAGAGACTGTGCTGGATCAGATCCGGCTGGGAATGCAGGATGAGGTGTCGGATTCCCTGAAGGAGGCTTACCAGAAGGTACTGGTAAGCTATGACAGTTCCACGGCGGCGGAGAAGAAGACGAAGCTTCGTTATTTTTATCTGACCGCATTGCAGAACCGCTATGCACTGGCATCGGACAATGGAGTGTTTGATCCGGCCAGACTTTTTTCCTATCTGACGGATGATGTGGCGGACCGGACGGTCATGGAGATCATTTACACGGATGCTTCTTCCAATGAGATCATTTACCAGATCAAAAAGGAAGCGGGAACCGTGCAGGGCGGTAAAAAGGGAGAGACCGATGCGGAGAACTGGAAGACGCTGATCGATGCATCGGGCAATCTGGTGACGGTTCCGGGATATGCGGATGCTTCCAGCAGACCCAGGGGCAATTTTAATCTGTATACGGATGGACTGGGCTTCAGTCGTCTGAAGATCATTTACACGGACGATGCGGGCTATGTGTCCATTATTGAGACAAATCTGCGGGTGAAGACCCCGGAAATCGATTTTACCCAGTCAACGACACTGCCTGCCCTGGGAGATATTTCCCTGATCGCGGGAAAGACGTTACAGGTAATGCCGAAAACGGCGAATTTTAACAGCGAGAATTATATCGGCGGAAGCTTCTATGCCGGGAAGCTGGTAGTGGGAAGTGAAGAAAACGGCGACGGACGGAACGTAAAGCTGACACTGGGGACGCTGCCCGGAACCGGAAGCGGCACGAGCACCGACAACAGAATGGTAGTCGGCGAGGCACTGGTTCTGGGAAAAGGTGCGGAGCTGGAGACCAATACCGCCGGAGAACTCTGGGCGGGTTCCATTCAGATGCTGGGTTCCCAGGATGGGGACAACTGCAGCGTGACACTGCCACAGAGTGATACCTATGTGGCAGGAGATCTGGTATTTACGGGAGAGGCGAATAAATTCACCGCGGGCTCCAAAGACGATGCTACGGGAGAATATTTCGGAAGATATACCGGTTTCGGCACCGGAGAGAAGATCGACGGTGACAATATCGATGACAGTGCGATTATCGTCAACGGCACGAATACGCTGTTGGATCTGAGCCGCCTGAAAAGCCTGACCTTAGCGGGTGACAGTTATATTGCCGTCAGCGAGGCGGAGGAGAAGCAGCTGGCGGAGAGCACACCGGCTCCGGACTGGACGAATTCGGCGGAGGACAGCAAGGACATCCTTATGGGACAGTCCATCGCGGTCAAGAGTGACCAGCTGGCTTATCTGGTTCCGGCAAGATGCATCGGCATCGATGATTCCGGAAAAAGCGTGCTGACTACCGTATCCAATCCCATTACGCTGGAGCAGTATAACAGCCGTATCAAAGGGAAGACGGATGTGGCACCTGTAGGCCTGAATATTGCCTGCAGCGAACTGGGCGGACATACGCTGGCGGATTACGGACTGACGGCCGCAGATATCCAGAGATATTTCCGGAGAGTCAACAGCAAGATCACACTGGTGTATTTCTACGTGGCCTTTGACCGCAATACGACGGAAGGCAGGATCAATGCCAGCCGTTATTTCAGCGACTATTATAATGCCAACAAGTCCACCATGGATGCCTATGCGTCGATCTATACGGACAAGATCCGGATCCGCGATCAGGCAGACGGTGCGTATATCCTGCATCTGGCAGGCAATGTGGTAACGACTAAGAGCAACGGTTCTGTGGGCTTGCAGGGCAGTACACTGCAGTCGGATCAGACCAATACCGGCTATCAGAATTCCCTGACGGAATACCGGGAGAAGTATCTGGCATTGTGTCATAAATTAGTGGATAACTACGTGGAACTGGATGCGGCGGAGCAGAATGCCAATATTTTCACCAATCTGGTGGAACAGGGCAATATAACTACGTTCTACGGTGCCGTTGTGGGAGATTCTGCCATTCCGGACAAGTCTGCCGCAAAATATTTTGATGCCGGCACCACGGAGAGCGGGGAGTCCCGGAAAGCGGTGGTGACCAATGCGGATTATGTCTACACGGGAAGCGGTGCGGACAATT